>Ga0247722_10000580_pt1 | contig 21863 bp, 20 predicted proteins | sample MSEWelMarce3H_FC_FD_189094 | JGI IMG/M metagenome (GOLD analysis project Ga0247722, IMG submission 189094) | Subsurface sediment microbial communities from gas well in West Virginia, United States - MSEEL Well Study Marcellus 3H_FC | ecosystem: Environmental > Terrestrial > Deep subsurface >... | reverse complement strand
TGCTTTTGGGTTTGAAGGCCTTCATAGTCCTCATGTTACCTTAGGGGGGCGGCGCGCCCCCCTCACCCCCTCCATTTGCCCTACGGGCATGTTGTGTTACTCTCCCCCAAGCCCCTCCATTTGCCCTACGGGCATGTTGTGTTACTCTCCCCCTAGCCCTACGGGCATGAGGCCTCTGTTCCTGGTGTACGATGGCTTTATTACAGAACATTATCTAAAAGTTGTCACAATAAATAGAATGGATTCAACAGTTATTGCAATTGTAATCGGACTTTTAACTGCAATCATTGCTTTGCTAGCATATATCGTATCACAGCAATCGGCACAGACTCCTGTAACTGTTGTTCAAGAGCCTACACCTATTGTCTACAATGATTCCTATATGTTAGGCCGTCCCTATTGGCCTAACAGTTATTGGAATTGGTATGATCCTGGATTTGGCCCGCGGGGAAATAGGGGTTGGTATGACCATCCTCATATCCCGCATCCTAGGCCCCCATCTCCATCTCCTCCACCAGCTCCCGCTCCAGCTCCTACACCTGCTCCCGCTCCATCTCCTACACCAGCAGCCGCCCCTCCAGCCGCTTCGCTTAATCCCTAAAAATAATCACAACTAATAGAATGGATACAGGAATTATAATTGTATTGCTAATGCTAATCATTGCATTACTTGGATTTTTGATATATATAATGCAACAAAAACAACCCGCACAAATAAAAATTATAAGGGAACATCCTATTACAAAGGAAAAGGTCTATGTGGTTGAACCACGCTATGCTGAGTCATCAATGTGGTCTTGGCCTTGGTCACCACAATGGCCTTGGTGGCAATCAACGCGTCCTGGTGTATGGGGTAACTATGGACCGTATCATGGTAGATATCATTAAAGGTAGTGTGTAAAAAATAAGTCTAAAAGTCATATGAATGACTATTAGAGTTATTAAGTATGCAACAGCCGATTACACAAGGCGACTTCATTGAGCTGAAAAAAGCATACGCACTTGTTTGTCCAAATATATGTACTGAATCAATACCCGGTCCACCTGGTGCCAACGGTCCAACGGGCCCAACAGGTCCACTTGGTGGTCCACCTGGTCCGACTGGTTCAATTGGGCCAACAGGTCCTACAGGCGAACAAGGCACACTTGGCCGTGTTGGGCCACCTGGACCAACAGGAGCAACAGGTTCTACTGTATATTCTGATGATACTACACTTATATTGGATTACACTACAACAATCCCTAACGGTAATACAACAACACTTACATTTAATGCTGCGTATCCTGGTGGTATGTTGGATACTTGGGCTAATTTACAATCAAGATTTACATGGTTTGAATTCATGTTTTATACAAATAATCAATGGAACACTATGGTTATCAGATCAACCGATTTAGAGGTATCGAACGGTTTCAATGCATTTGAATTGGCGAAGTCTGATGGTGGCTACATCTATTTCTGGCTACCAACAACATCAGGTCTAAATTCAAAAGATCTAGTTGTACAGCCCGAGGGTAATGCAACTACTCCTGATAGTATTCAGGTTGATGAATTCAAAATCTGGGGTTTCGGTGCAGGCTCTGGACCGACCGGTCAAACGGGGCCGACAGGAGCGCAAGGAATCCCAGGAACATCAACGGGGACAGGATCAACAGGCCCTACAGGTAGTCAAGGATCAACAGGTCCTACAGGTCTTCAAGGATCAACAGGTAGCCAAGGATCTACGGGTAGTCAAGGATCAACTGGATCAACAGGCCCTACAGGACTTCAAGGATCAATAGGTGCTACAGGAGAAACAGGTGCTACAGGTGCTACAGGATTAAAAGGAGATACAGGTCCTACAGGTCTTCAAGGTTCTACAGGAGCAACAGGTCCTACAGGTCTTCAAGGTTCCACAGGAGCAACAGGATCTACAGGACTTCAAGGAGCAACTGGAGCAACAGGCCCTATAGGTAGTCAAGGATCAACAGGTCCTACAGGTCTTCAAGGAGCAACTGGATCAACAGGTCCTACAGGTAGTCAAGGATCAACTGGATCAACAGGTCCTACAGGTTTTCAAGGATCAACTGGATCAACAGGTCCTACAGGTTTTCAAGGATCAACAGGATCAACAGGCCCTACAGGACCGGTCTCATCAGGTACAAATGTAATTGGTAGTTTTTTTTCAACACAAACTCAGCCCATTGCGAATGGTTCTGATACAATCTTTACATTTGATTCAACTGTAATTTCTCTAGAAGTAACGTTAGTTGGTACAACACAACTAAAAGTATCAAAATCTGGAATCTATGAATTATATTATTCAATCCAGCTGTCCAGAACTCAAGGCGGTAACAATGCATTTGCATATGTATGGATTCGCAAAAATGGAACTGATATACCTGATACAAATGGACGTATTTCTATTAATAGTAATAACAGTGATTCATTGCCGATTGTAATATATGATTTGCAATTGAATGCAGGTGATTATATAGAAATTGTTGCACAGGCAACAGAAGATCATATTGAAGCCTTGGCAGTCTATCCAGAAACAACCGTTCCTGGTCCTGCAATTCCATCCATAATTGCAGGTATAAAATTAGTCGCTGTTGATATTGGCACAACGGGTCCAACAGGACCAACAGGGCCTACTGGTCCCACAGGACCACAAGGGATTCCAGGAACTGCATCCATGACCGGTGCAACAGGTCCAATAGGACCACAGCGTAATTATGTTATGTACACAAATACATCTAGCGCAGTAACAAATACTGTAACATATCCTGTAACGTCAGCAGCTTTATCAGTTAGTAGCAACGCTTTCATTAATTTCAATGCATTTGTGGATCATGCAGGAGGCGGTCCTTCTAATGTTCTGACACTAGGACTATATTCTAATAGTGTTCCAATTCCATCTGCCACAATTTTACAGACAGAGCCTTCGGGTAATTATCAATGTGTTTCCTTGCAGTATTTGGATGTACTGGGTTCAGCGGGAACTAGAACATATTCTATTGGTGCATCAATCAATACAACAAATGCAATCACTTTATCAAATTCAAGATTGATTATCGATTACCTTTAGGGGGACCTGCGCTCCCTATCGGTCCTTCGGACCTTATGCCCCCCTGGCTTTATCTGCGAGGCATGTCCTCGACCTGGCAAAGTTTGGAGAGGCAGATACTGTCTTTAAATCATTTGGGCATATTTACAATGTATTTTGATTGAATACCTAAAAGTAATTCAATCAAACTACAGGAGGGACTTAAAGCACCTGCCTTAAAATTAGGCCTCGCAGAGTAATCCAGCGTAGGGGGCTATGGGGGAGAGGCACTCTCCCCCACCTAGTAGTAACCAGCATACACGCCTAGATCAGTCAATTCATCAGGGAATCGTGGTTGTGCATCACGAGGAGACAACTTTCCACCGCTGGGAATGGAAGAGATGCATTGACTCTTTGCAATGTTATATACATCAGCCCAAGACTTCATCAAAACTTCTTCCAGAGCAGAGGCTTCAGTGGAAGACATCTTACCCATTGCAGCCAATCGCCGGAATAGGAACTTCGCACGTGTTTGCCATGTTTCAAAGCTAATATCAAGGTCCCTCAATGGTACAGTCTTCGCGTTGCACTGACCCGCCAGATCAGGAACAGGAATACGATCATGCATTGCAGAATAAGGTAACATACGTGTTGCAACAACAATGCCTGAAGGGGACATGAGATCCTTCTTCAAACATGCCCACTTACTTAAAAGTAAACGGAACTCATCGAGCTCCTTTGGTGCACCTTCAAGTCGCAAAGCGACCTTCGAATAGACTTCGGACGCATCAACCAAAGTATGCATACAAGAAGGAACACCAGCACCTTCAGATGCTCCTCCGAAACCTTCCAATACACTACGTGTATTGTTGGTTATAGCGCTGTTTGCGCTGTAAAAGCCTTCGACCGGTTTCTTAACAGTCAACGGCAGCGGTGCAATCGGCATTGTATTACCCTTATTTACGAGGAAAGCAGCAACAATTCCTACAATAACAATAATCACTAATAATACAAACAAAGGTGTATAATCTGCTGTTCCTGCTTCGGCACCAAACATCTACTTTTGGTGCCTAAAATTTAATGAAGTTAATAGATAAGTATGGCCGCATCTTCACCCCAAGATTTTATTAGACCGCAAGGCGATGTTAAAACAGTATTAGACGCTACAGATAGAGATTTCCAGGATGATACATTATTTCCTGCAACAACAGATCTTTCATGGTTTTCAGCCGCTACCGGCCGCAAAACTATATATTTTGCACCACAAATACAAACCTTCCAGTTCCGTGGTCCTGCACAATTCGGCGGGAGATTCTCCTTTGAAATCGACAGAGTCAACGCCGGTGATCTTATTCATATGATAGCAATACAAGTTCGACTTGGACATTGGCTCGATGAAAACACTCGCACTCAATTATTGAATAATACGTTACGCTATCAAGATCCTCAGACAGCATGGACATATGCTAATGGTATAGGCCGCGTACTTGTCGAATCCGCCGAATTCCAGGTAGACGACACTGTTCTTGAAACAGTTGATACTGTGTCCGCCGATTGTATTGTGAAACTCTTTCCAGATATTAATAATGTCTTCGGATTCGGCCGTGATGGAACAGGTTTTACAAGTCCTCAAGAACTAATTACAACTCCCTCGGCCGGCCCAAGTCAAGAGCCAACAGGCATGTTTGACCCTCAGCGTCCATTTACAACAGAGAATGGTGATATATTCTGCCTTGTGCCTTTCTTCTTCACACGCCACCCTAATAGAGCAGCATTCCCCTTATTGTCGGTCAATCATAATGGTCGTGTTCGTATTAATTTCAATCTACGTCCATTCGATCAATGTGTTCGCTCTGTCAGTGGCCTTCGTGCAAACTGTAATGATAGTCCTCTTAATAAAACATTTACATTCATTAATAATATAACCGCCGCCACCACTACTGTTAATACAGGTGCTGATCCTCCAGTCTTCCAAGACATTAAGATGATTGTTTACAGTACATTGCTCGGTGACGAAGTCCGCCAGAAGTATATTCGAAATACCTACGAATCTATGTATAGAACGTTACAACCTTTCATTTTCTCTGAGCCATTGAAGTACGCCGTTGCATCCACAAATTCAGCGGTCGATTCAGTCCGTGTTCAACTTCCCTTAGAGTTCAACCATCCTGTGGAAGAGATCTTCTGGACCATTCGAAGGACAGCGCAAGAAATTAATAATAATTGGCTAGACTTCAGCAGTTACACAGAAAAACAACTGAAGGATAATTCGAATCTGATACCCTTGGAACCATTAATTGATGGAACAATCTATGTAAATGGAATACCGCTAGTACAATTATCAGGACAAGCATTGCGCTATCATATGGCGGAGCTACATTTAGGAGGAATAGTACCATATGCCTCGTATATTTATGGTTATAGTTTTGCACGAAAGCCTGGTTCTTATACGCCATCAGGAACGGTGAATATGAGTCGTGCATCCTCTTGTCGCCTTGACCTAACTGTTCGTGTCCCACCTGCTGCGCCTGGTGCATTTACTGTTACACAGGAACAGACCTGGGAAGTGCTTGTTTATGGTATTGGAATCAATTGGCTGCGATTCCAGAATGGAATGTGTTCACGCATCTTTAACAGTTAGTTGCGACGGCGCCTTGTTTTACGTTTAGAACCTCCAAGGTTGTTGAATTGCAATCTGCCTGTTCTAAGTCTTTTAATATTGGGTGGCTTCATACGTTCATTATTGTCAGATGCATTGTCAGATGCATAGCCAAATAATGATCTGCGTGCCGATCCCAGATTTTCCATAGGTGATCCCAGATTTCTCATAGATAGTTTAGGTCCCATAGGTGATATGGGCCGCCGCCGCTTCCCTAAAAGTTCCTTTTCAACAATCCGACCTTCTAGTCCATCGAAGGCTAATTTAGTGAAGGCTTCGGGACAGAGTCCAACTTCAGGATGGAAGGCCACTGTATCATTATCCTTTAATTGTGCTCCTGTATAATATCCATCAGCATCAATCCCAGTACTTTTAATAATACGACAGATTGCTGCTAAAGAAACATCATCATCATTTTTAATAAGAGAAGTTGATAGACGTTTAACGGAGCCGACAGGGTCAACTTCAAACGATCTTCGAAGTGATATGCTCTCTGAAGGTGTTGCATGTTCCAAGATCCAGTTCACGGTATCAGCATTCTTCATATCTAAAAGTCGAAGAACGGAATCTATGGCAAAACGTTTCGGATAAATGCTAGTATTATTTGAATTACGTGACCCTAGGCGTCCCTTCTTATAGTCATTCACATACTGTGCTAAATAACGACTATTATTGAGGAAGAAAGTTGGTTTATTAAGACTATAGACGTTACGCATAGTCATACCAGTCCTAGCAGAACGTTCATTTGCCCTGTATATAGAACCACTAATTTCAATAATGGCAGGCGTAGGCTGATTCATTCTACTATAGTGCCTAAGAAGTATTCTAGCCGTCATGTAGATATGATCGGATCTCTGCTCCGACCTTTAACAGATGGTCTTCAGGATGAAAGAATCCAATATGATAAGACAGCGGATCGGTGTAAAATTACGCCCTTCCTAAAAGTCTTCATGAAAGCCGGCCGTCTAACCAGTCAATGGGTTCGCTTAGACTTCAATCAGGTCGCAGACTTCGGAAGACAAGCCACAGTTGACCTTATCCGGAAAGGGCACTTCATTACACGACTATTCTTAGTGACATCGCTTCCAGATATTTCTACTATTCAGACAGCAGGAGCCGCAGCCGCAGCACCAGCACAAGTAAAACCGAACTTCGGATGGACTAACTCTATCGGACATGCACTAATACAACAGGCACAACTCACAATTAGTGGCGACGTGGTTGATACACTCGATAGTAATTTGCTAGAAATCCTCGACGAATACTATACACCCTTAGAAAAAGTCCCAGCTGTTAATGAGCTCATCGGGCGACGCGACGCCGACTTCAATCAAACTTCTATCGGGTACTCGACACCTAACACTGTGTATGTTCCATTGCCGTTTTGGTTCACAAGGGGGGACTCTGCAGCCGCCCTACCGATTGATGCTTTGGCTGCGGATCAAGTACAACTACGATTCAATTTCCGTGCCCTCCAAGGATGTTATTATACTGATTCAAGAACTACAGAAACCTTCGATCCGCAAGTAGATGGATCTGCACTTTGGCCGTTGAGTGGCGCACAGCTCTATGCGCAGAATAATAGTGGTACTATAATTCCAGGACTTAATCCAGCCGATCCAACTGCTAAATATATACCGCTCCAGGGTTACAAAATGCCGACGACTTCACAGCTTCATTTAGGGGATACATATTTGTTGGCAGAATACATTTATGTTGATAAGCCTGAGGCAAATCGTTTCCGTGTAGCGGACCTCAAATATCCTGTGCTGCAACACTATACAATTGAACCGGCGGACAATAAAGCACAAGCATTTACAAATATTCCTATTAGAGTACCTAATCCTGCCCGCGCACTCTATTGGGTTTCACAGAGATATGAAGTGCCGGCATATAATGCACATTTCTTGGCGACGCGCGATCTATCGGCGAATTATCCTGTTCTACAATGTGACGTCCCTGTGCCCCAAATAGAACAACGGATATGGTGGCCGAATGCACAGGGTCTACAGGACGCTGCACCACCGCTAAAATTCATTCCTGCTTTTTCGCTACGTGATTCTGAACCCCTAAATGCGGTGTCATTTGTCTATGAAGGTAATTTGGCCCGCTTCGCAACAACAGCGCCGGCGCTGTTCCGTTCTATATTAATGGGGCCACTCTATACAAAAACACCATGGGTCAATCGTTATTACTATACAATGCCGTTCGGTCTATTCCCAGGTACTAAACCCCTAACTGTTCATTGTGGGGAGGCGAATCTGGACAAACTGAAGCGCGCAGAACTCCGATTACAATTCGCACCGAAGCGAGGCTATCAAGCTCCAATGACGGTGGATCGATATATAACACGCATTTATGTAGAGACATATAACATATTCCGCGTATATGGTGGGCGCGGATCAATGCTCTTCTCCTATTAGAGATGTTGTGCTGTCCGAATTGTAATTCAACAAAAACGAGACAGATTGCAACTTCACCTACAGGTGATTCTGCAATCTATGCATGCCATGATTGTTTACATAGCTGGCGTTTATGACCAATCTATTGTAAGATATTTCTGCATATCATCCAATGTAATTGTAACATCAGGAAATCGTCCTTTAACCACATGTAGGATTTCAATCATGAGATCACTAATAGGTCGTGCCTTCTTACGTCCTTTATATAAATGTTCAAATTCTCTAAAATTAATGAATAAACGTGTATGTTCTGATGTACCTGCCCTATCAAAGATCTTATTGGTGATGTAATTTATAGCGTCATCAATAATATCTTTTTCCAACATAATCGGATACTCCGCAACAAAGTTTTGCAAGCGAGACCGATTCACAGGATAATCCATCTTTTAATTGCTACACCCCTGGCGCAAAATATCAAATTTTGTTGGTTCCCACATTACCTGCGGCATCGACCTCTGTAATCTCATCATAAGTTGCCACAGTAGGCTGTTGAATTTTTGCTAAGACGGCCTCCGTGGCTACTGTTGAGGCGCCTTGTATAGCTTGATAAACAGGCTCCTTGTATTTTTCATATGTCGCTATTCCATAATTGTAGAGCCAAATAGATCCATGGGCAACACCGGCGGTCAATAGACCGGCAACAGTTCCTGCAGCAATAGAAGCTCCGAATGCTAAAGTCTTTGATCCAGTTCGTATAGCAGGTGCACTAATAATTTCTCCTGCCTCGCCAAGTGCTCGCACTGTAGTCGCCACACGGGTGGCCCCTAATAGATCTGCACCATAGCCTAGACCTTTACCCGCATAATTGATACTCTTACTAATTGTTGCTGCACCGAGGTCTCCAGTTGTTACAACAGAGGAATAGACAGCAGATGATACCGATGATCCCACGACCGTAGCAATCGTTGGTATAACAGTACTCATATGTTCTAACTATTACAGGAACAGATTAATGGAAGCCGCGGTTTTACGACATACAGCTAAATGTTGCATTCTAATAAAATGAATGTATCACCATATATGGTGTGGAATCTTACTCGAGGTGGCTGGCAAATCTATTCAGCCTTTTACAAAGTTGTATATAAACCAATTCAAATAAATGAAAAATAGGGGTAGCCCTCATAAATTTGAGCCCAGACTATTAGATACTATTCACTAATGGCTACAACAGAAATGGAAAAACCCGGGCTTTATATGTATATTCCTTCCACACTTCCAGCGAAACCAAAAGCACTCTATATGTTTGATGTCGATGGAACTATTCTGACCTCAGTGAACGGCTCTGTGGTTTCTGATGAAAATTTTGAATTTCTTGGACCTATACATGATGTTTTCGCCGATCTTGAGAAGGCTGGCGCAGTAATAGCTCTGGTCTCCAATCAAATGTTTTGGAAGGACAAACAAAAAGAGAAATTTAACCGACTTCGAATCTTGTTTCCAACAGTTATTCAAGCTGTTGCAACTGGAGGCTCCAGCCCTTATAGAAAACCTGCACCAGCAATATTTGCCGAAATCTTAGCTGCTATTGGTTCAAAGCCCAAAAATGTACAATACATTGGTGATGCAGTTGGCCCTGAAGCAGAGTATCCGCCATATAGATGGGCTGATTCTGATAAAGCGTTTGCCGAAGCTATTGGTGCGACCTTCCACGAACCCCATAAATTCTTTCCACCATCGCCACAGCCATTACCGGATATCGGTCAACAAGAGCTTATCTTATTAGTTGGTCCACCTGGATCAGGAAAGTCTACCGCCGCCACCGCAATGGCTGCGGATCCTGATCATATAATTGTCAATCAAGATAAATTGGGGACCAAAGCGAAAGTAATTAAAGCAGGTGCAGCAGCCTGGTTAACAGGTAAATCCGTTATTGTGGATGCAACAAATCCTACACGTGAAAAACGACGTGAAATGATTGAAGGTATTACAGGATCGGCTGAAACACCGGTTCGAATCATTTGGTTCATTCGCGATGGGCGCCCATTCAATAAGTTACGAGCTGAGCCAGTTCCCGAAATTGCATATAGAATCTATACGAAAAATTTTGAAAGGCCGACTCTAGAAGAATTTGGTCCTGGGCAAACGCCAAGTCTAGCAGAGCTAGACGGCGGTTCATCAATAGAAATTATATATTAATCGTCATCGGCAGTTATAAGTCGTAATCTCATAATTGGTTCCACACCAGCTATAGTTGATAACGTCAATTCACCTTCACGATCAAAGGGAAAGAAATTAATTTTTTTAACACTTGCTGCCACACCATCTGCAACCCATTTACTAATAGCAACCTTGACTTCGTTAAAGCCACAATTATCACGCGGAACACCGATTTCCTGTAACTTCCGTAACACTTTTAGTCCATCGCTCAAACGTTCTTCCTTAGTTTTTGTAGTCCGTTTTACCATCTCTATACTTCTATTGACGGCATATCATTAAATGTCTTCTCTACGAAGTCCATATACTTCGAAAATCCATAATGACGCGGATTACCATATACTTCCAGAGAACGGAAATACGGTTCAGTTACATCTCTTAATAGTTGTGTCTCTAAGACTTCGGTGATTCCACGTGCAACATTTATATCATGTCGTTGCATATCCTTTTTATATGATTTTTGATAGGACGACGAAAGACATGTTATTGTACATAGACGAAGGAAGATCGAAGGATCAAATAATACACGATAATCCGATACATGAACATGACCTTTCAGACCATTTTGATCAACTAATAAATCATCGAAGAATAAGACTTTCGTCGAAGTCCAATGCTCTTTAGGAATTTGAAGCTGATCAAACACTCTACTAAAAGTCTTCGTCGGTACTGATTCACCCGAAGGACGGCAAAGCCGAAGATCAATGAGTCGATACCCTGCTAACATATTATACATCATCTCTAAAAGTTGTGGAATGACAATTGGAAGTCCATTGATATCTCGAAGTGTATCGTTAGATTCAGTTTGATTTGTATAGATAATTACATGATCAATCTTTCCTTCTTGTTTTAATTGTGCAAGACGTTGTAAAAAAGATTTTAGACCCGGGCGATATATTAATGAACGTTCGAAGATTTTGACAAAGTTCGGAAGTAAAATTCGCAAATTTACAAAATGACGTGCATGTGCTGATTCAAGCCAATAAAGCCACTTGAAAAAGACATCATAATCACCGGTTGTCTGATCGTTGTCTAAAATAACGATCCTTTTAGACATACCCTAAAAGCTACCTAGAAAAATTGCAGAAGACCTAAACCACTAATAGTTCATACAATTAGAATGTGTGGAATTTGGTGTATTGCAACAGCGGCTAATAGTATCTTGCCCATAAATGAAGAAGAGGCAAACCGGCTAGTCAATAATACTTTGGCAGCTCGCGGACCTGAAGGTGGTCGTGTTGCCTCCTTTAATAATAATGTAATTATGGGGTTTACACGTCTTGCAATTAATGGTCTTAGCAGCGCAGGTATGCAGCCATTCACACATAATGGAATTACTATCATTTGTAATGGAGAGATTTACAATTATAAGGAGATTGCTAAAAAGTATGGTTTCACCCTTACTACAGGATCAGACTGTGAAGTGTTACCACTCCTATATGAGCACTTAATTGATCATCCTCATCTATTTTGGCAGGAGTTGGACGGTGTTTTCGCTGCGGCAGTCTATGATGCTAATCGTAAGACTTTAATGGTTGGTCGTGACCCTTATGGTGTTCGTCCGCTCTTTATTGGAACAACTACATCAACAAATCGGTTCCAGGATTATGAATATATCGGATTTGCATCAGAAATAAAGGGACTACATCCTATCGGATTTGACAGTATTTATCAGTTTACACCCGGTTATTACGCAATTTATGATCTATCGACGTTGACTTTAATGGACCGTGCACAATATCATACTTATCCTGACGGCGAAAGACCATCGGCACCGATTGCAGATATTGATTTAGCGAAGCGTTATGTGCGGTCTACGCTTATGCAAGCAGTTTATAAACGTATGTTGACTGAACGTCCTGTTGCTGCACTCTTATCTGGTGGCATTGATTCATCTCTAATTGCTGCGCTAGTGCAGTGCGAATTAGTCGCTGCTGGTGCACCACCTCTAAAAACTTTTAGTATTGGATTCGAAGGTTCTGAGGATTTACGCTATGCTCAGATGGTAGCAGATCACATTGGTTCTGAACATCATGAAATTGTTATGACACCTGATGATTTCTTTGCAGCGATCCCTGAAGTAATTAAGGATATCGAATCATTTGACACAACGACTGTGCGTGCATCTGTTGGTAATTGGTTAGTTGCACGAGAGATTCGCCGTCGTACGGACTGTAAAGTAGTATTCAATGGAGATGGATCAGATGAGGCATTCGGTTCCTATATGTATTTCTATAAGGCACCGAGCGACGAAGAGTATGAAGCAGAGACAGTACGTCTTCTAAAAGACATTTGTTATTTCGATGTACTGCGATCTGATCGTTCTATTTCTTCTCATGGATTGGAGCCGCGAACACCTTTCTTAGATAAGAACTTCGTGTCGACAGTGCATCGAACTGCTGTTAACCTCCGTCGCCCGATTGCAGGTCATCAACCTGAAAAATGGCTGCTGCGTTCTGCATTTGATGGCATGAATTTGCTGCCGTCACAAGTGCTATGGCGTAAGAAAGAGGCATTCTCTGATGGTGTTTCCGGGCCAAAAAAGCTTTGGTTTGAAGAAATCCAGGAGCGTTTAAAAACGCTCCCTATTACTCCATCAACTGGCGGCCATATGGACCCAAAAACACCAGAGGATATTTATTATCGTTCTATCTTTGAATCTCTATATCCAGGTCGCAGTTCAGCAATCCCTTATAAATGGATGCCGCGCTGGATTGATGGCGCAACGGACCCGTCGGCACGTACTCTAAAAGTCTATGATGAGGCTAAATAACGCAACAAAAACTTGACCCGCAGTTTTACGCAAACGCCATCCTAAAAGACATGGCATTTGTTGCAAGACCCTTAGAAACAGTGTTATATGAAGGAGAGGTAATCCGTCATATAACACGTGACGCCTCCTTTGAAGCAGCTTTTATAGACGGTATGCTACATTCATGTGATGATGCAACGAAGATATTCGCAAGCCCAACCGGATTTTGTAATGATCATATGCCGTCAAAGACCGACGGTTGGAAAGCATGTCGCGTTTACAGGGCAGGACAATGGGTACGTCTAAAAGATTTACATATATTGCCACAGTATGAATCGGATGAGGAAACAGTTACATCGGCAGATGAACTTGCATTCTTAAATGAATGGCGTAAAGATGGAACGCATAAGAAAGAACAAGTTAATGATATGCCGCCGCCTAAAAAAACAACAGGTGTACTTAAGAAACCTGGTCCAATAAGAGCTGCAAGGCCGATTTTAGCGACAATTATTGAAGCAGACGACCAATCTATTGAATTCGATTCAATTATTCGTGTAAAAGTTAGTCCTATAACTGTAAATGATACACGATATTGGTTTAATGAAAATACTAAGAATGTCTATATATATCATGAAAATGGTGGAGTAGGAGACAGAGTTGGTCAATTAACACCTGCAAATACTATTATAGCTACTCGCTAAATGTTGTCAAGCTATTTTTTTGATAATTGGTATATCATCAAAAAAATTGATTTGTATGGCATCCTAAAATGCATTCACGTTTAATACTGATAGATGGCTGATCGCTTTTCCAAGCTTCGCACACCAACCCCAACTCCAAGACCAACACCGAGTCCTACTACAGATCGATTTAATCATTTAAAAATTATATCACCTGTACCAAGTCCAACAACTGATAGATTTGATGCATTGAAGATTTCAACGACCCCAGTACCTCAAGAGGTAACGGATCGTTTTACTCCATTACATACACCAGTACCTCAAGAGGTAACTGATCGTTTTACTTCATTACAGACTTCGCTGACTCCAGTACCTCAAGAGGTAACTGATCGTTTTGTTAAGCCAACACCGATTTCACTGCCAGATGCAGCAGAATCACCTGGTGGTGGGCGATTCGGTCATCTACAAACCAACACAGACAATCGCGACAATCGCGACAATAACAATTTCAAGAGACGCGAGCGTAGAGATCCCATTATGTGTGGAGCATCAACGCGAATTATGCCTAAGAAACTAATGATTGATGAAAATACAAATGAATGGGAGATTGCAGCAGCAAGACGAAATGGTATTGAGATCGAAGAGAAGTTCAATATGGAGTCTGAAAGTCAATTCCCTGATTTAGCCACTGCAATTGCAGTTACGCCAAATATAAAGAAAATGAAAGCAGGCAAAAGACCTGTTATTCCTAAAACCAAGCCCAAGAGTGGCGGTGGTGCAGGATCCGCACAAGATGCGGATCCTAAAAGTAAAGAAGCCGATGACGATGATTTCCTCACAGGTGGAAATAAGTCAAAACCAAAGAAGCCCAGTTTTGCACAATTAGCCAAGGAAATGGCAGAAAAAACAGAACAGGAGAGATTAAATGCCCTAGTACGGAAGGCAGCAGAGGAAGAAGAGCGCCACAAACGTAATATGGGTGCTATATTTATACCAATTGCTGTACGTCAAAACACATATAATAGTTTAGTAGATGAATTTAATGATGATCATGAGCAAGATATTGATGACATGCCATACAATGAGGAAGAAGAAAACGGCTATTACTAAAAATATACACTATATTTGTTCATTATAAATATTATTGTATAAATGGATTTGCCCCACGGGCATATTTTTCTTCGATAATCGCTAAAACTAAATTTTGTGGTATATGTCTTGACCAACCAACATCTATTATTTCTGCCAAAGGAAATATGAAGCGAAGAGTCCGTGATAATGCACAATGTTTGACTAATGATGGAGTTCGTAATCCATAAATAATAATCCATGGAATTATTACTGTTCGAAGTCCAATTAATTTAGAGGACATCCATACAATCATATTAACAGATACGATCGAAGAATTGCCACACCAGTCACATCCTACTGAATTCATTAACACAGAATTAAATAAATCCCATGTGCAATCATCACGTCCAAGTGTTTTATAATTACATACACCATTATTTTTTTCATTTTTATAAAACATATCATCGTGAAGAACTATCTCTAAATGATGTAAGGTAGGACTAATAGTAAGTAGTCCTGCAATACATTTATAAATGGTGTCCCAGAACGTTTTAAATATTGTACCTGAATTATCACGTAATCCTGCTTTATCAGAATTGATTTGCACAGTTACACAAATTTTTGTAATTCCTGGCATTGTTAAAGCAGCGGTCCAGAAATTATTTGCATGTTTTTCGAGTTCAGGCCCATAATAGTGTTTTAATAATACATTGAATTCTGGTCCATAAGGTCTTTTTTTGATATCTCTGTAGTCATGATCAACATGTTTTTCATCTTTGATGTAACTATTAGACTTTCTTTTAATAAAGGCTTTTGTTGAAAGCAATCCTGTAAAATCACGTGTTTCCATAACTTATTACAAGAGGGTCATCGTGTCTCAAGTTTTAGAACCTATAATAATAAAATTGATCTTCTATTAATGATACATAATAATTAAAACAATTGTCAATATGATTTTACCATCGTTACCTGAGAATCTTCACACACTTCATACCTTCCCTCATCCTGAGGGCAAATACTTCGAGTTCAAGAGTGGCATCAAGCTACCAATAAACAAAGTATACGAGACATTATGCGGCTTCCTTAATGAAGGGGGCGGCTACATGATCTTCGGTATCAATGATCGTTCTCTTCTTATGCATGGGGTGAATTCATACCCTAAGGCTATTGACCGCTTCATTTTACAAATAGATAATATTCATCATAGCGGTCGTATTGTGACATTTGACAATAAAAAACTTACAACCGACAACATTAAGGTGGAATTGATCAGATTAGATCATTCACATTCACCTCTAATTGTCATTACATGTGTACCGACACTTTTCATTAGTTATAAGGTATCACACGGATCAACCATTCATCGAATTGGTGCATCCAATTTCCGCCTGGGAAACCTCGCGGCCTCATATACAGAGGAACAATTAACACAGCGGCTCATTCAACAATATAGTAGTTTGTATGGGCAATTTACTGCTCGCATGACTGCTTTACGCGCCGAGCACAACACCGCTATTAAGCGGCTAGAAACAGAGAATCAACTATTAAAACAAGAGGTTGAACGTTTACGATTACTAAGACCAAGTCAAAGTCCAAGTCCAAGTCAAAATAATATATTTACTTGGATTACTAGTTGGTTTTAAATCGTATATTTTTTTTGTGCCGATTAGACAATAAAAAACATAATTATTATTCACGCGTATCCTGTAATTCTATTAAAAAATATGTTATTTACCTACCTCATTTTATGTGTTTCAATAAAACCGCTTACCTGTCTATCTTTTAGAATAGAGGTATATAATTGCATTGGTTTCTTAATATAGGTAATTAAATTTTGACAACTCAATTTCCATGTCAAATAATATATAAATTGTTCGTGCTCCAGCTTCGTTGGAGCCCTAACGCCAACACAGAGAGGCGGTTCGTGCTCCAACGAAGTTGGAGCCCTAACGCTACGCTCATCGGAGATGAGCTGCGGTTCGATCGCTGGAAGTCTATTATTAAATACAATAACATCACAATCTAAATGTAGGAAATCAATAATAGGTCCATCTGATGAGGACTGTATTGATGTTTCTGATTCATCTTTTACAATGGAGTAATAATAGCCATAACGGCTAATAATGCATACAATATTGTTGCAGTATTCTTCACTATTTTTCAAAATAGTGATTATATCCCATGTCGATCTTTTAGTCGGTACGGGTATAATATGATAGTAAAATGATCCTCCACCACCGCCGTCAATTGTACGACCAATTTCGAGCGCATCGTGTGATGTAGGATATATAATTTTTGCCGGCATGATATCAATTATATCATAATACATGCCGATGCGTAAGTCTAGACTATGATCTATAAAAGTCGGTCTATAAAATTTTGTTTGTTCAGGTATAAGTTTATAAATTTGGAACAAGCATTCACGAATTTTGGTTCGACTTGTATCGAAGACCAACCATCCATTCGGTGAAATAGTGAGATCGAAATTATCAATATCATATGATGCAGAAGTCTCTAATAGACTTTCTCCTTCGAAGATTGCAGGTATTCCGCTGCCGTCCGATTCATCAGTAACAATAACTTTTTCATCTGCTGTTAATCCAGCAATTAATTTAAATCTACGGAAAGGTGCATTGATAGCACATACTTTCAACATAACTTGTTCAATTGGTAAAACAAATACATTTGAGACAATGGTGAACTTCGCCAGAACTTTGTTCTGGCTTAGTTTGCTTGTAAACTTCGCATGAACTTTGTTCTGGCTTAGTGTACTGTTAAACTTCGTCATAGCCTTGTTCTAACAGTCAATTAAAAATACATATAATAATTAAATTAAATCAATTTTATATAATTTAATTATTATAGATCATTCCAATCATCATCATCCATTGGTGGAACAGGATCGTCAAGACCCATCATTCTCATATCATCAGATAGTGAAACATCTGCAGGAACGGCTTTGACGCGAGGAGGACGAACTTCAACGCATTCTTCCTCATCTGATCCAATATGATCAGGTGCTTCTTCATAAGAAACAGGCTTCTTAGCACGCCCAGACTTCCGTTTTATATGATCTGGTATTGCAACCTTATAGGGATATAGTACCATAATTGCAATAATCCGTTCTTCACCTTCTAACTTCGGATTGCGGAATTGTCTGAAACGTTGTCCTGCAGCATCACACGATGCCTTTTCATCACGATTAAATGCAATTGTATCAGCATGATCTTCGTGACCTTCCAAATAATCGTAGATTAATTTATTTGCATATTCTGTTGCTCGCATAAATGACGAGAACATATAATTATTAGACTTCTTGACAATGTATTCTTCAAGATGATCAGGAGCAAGCGATGAAATATCAATCACTCGGTACGCCATTATTATAAAAGTTTCTTGGGGACTTAAAGCGGAGCAGAAGCGTTTTCACTTTTTTGCGACGACACATGAAAAAAGTTTTTTTAGATCGCAAGCTCGCTGTCGCTGTCAATTGCAGGCGGCATATCAGGCAGAGATTCTACCTCTATCTGTTGTTGCTTGGCCAATCGCTTGAGACGCAACTTCTCTGCGTAATAGCTGAGAGATTGTGACTCATCGAGTTGTTCTGGCTTTGGCTCTGGCTTTGGCTTTGGGGGCAAGCTTGAGCTGCGATTAGTATTTGATACAGGTGCCATCAATGGACGCCGATCAGGAGGTGGTTGCGACTTTGCGCGCTGGTTGCACTCCTTGCATGGTGCAGGAATGACTAGTGTCTCGGGCTTATAGCCGAGGATGGCCCAGAATACGTGTGATACGTATGAAGTGATAGAGCTGTACCATGTCGTGGTTTGAGCTACTACTGGAACTGCTGCTTCTACTGCTGCGTCAGGACGAGGCACATAGTGCTTCTTTTGCTTGTGCTGATGCTTAGGCTTGTGCTGATTCTGCATTTCTAAGGGTTGTTATTATCTCTATCTAATTGTATTGAATTCAATTTTTTTTCACATCTATTAAAATCTACACAATAAAATTGAAAAATACAACATTTCTATTTTACTAGTGGGAAGCATGCCCTCATGTCGTTGGTTTGATACGTAACAAACTCCCTCTCCGTGGGGTATAAGGAGCAATGAAGAGACCCCACTCTTATATGCATGAAAAAAGGGAGTGAGCTTATCACTATAAAAATAGGCAGTGATGTAAACACTTAAAAACTTTTTTTTGCCAACAATACACTATTGGCTATAGAGCATGTTATACTTATAAAAATTGAAAATGTACCACTCCTCTAAGCATAATAACGACTAGAAATGATATATTATAAATCAAGACAACCTTAACGGTGAAGCGGCTGGTAGCCGCAAGAAATTATATTATAAACCCTTCTCGCAATCATTAATCAGAAGTTTACCCGTAAATGATTTTACACGTAAACTAGCAACGGTGTGTGGCATAAAGATCACACCTATGTTACCTCACGACTAAATGTTGAGGCTCTGGCGTAATCAGGCTATTCTGCTGATTATAACAATGCTTTCTAATTGTATTGTAAAACTTATAAATTAGGCGTACCCCGATATTCGTTAAATTGGGGCACTGTATTACAGGAATGCCGGCCTGTAATATATTGAGCGGGCAAGTCATCTCATCTATGTGACTATAAGGCTATAAGCCTATAGATATCTGTTGTAATAGCAGAGTTTCCCCCTTGAAACAAAAAAATAGGGCACTGCATAACAGGTTGGCTGTCTGTTATGTAATTATAAGCTAAATTCATTTACCCATATGAATTGAATACAAATGGGCTCTATATCTCTGCCTTATGGGCAAAGATATAGACGTTTGCCCTCTTCACGTGAGAATGAGGGCACTGGTTTACAATAACTAATCTATTGTAGAGTTGTATATTAATCACTAATATACCGTGCGCCAATCCATGTTAATGATTGTGCACCCTGAGCATTGTAGATCAGAATGCCGCAATAGTAATTTGCGTTAAAAATTATCTGGCTTCCCCTAATAGCCTGAATTGGGGGCAACAAGGAGTAAACCTTGCTTACAAATCAAAAAAGCCCAACAGCTTTTTTCCATGTCGTGAAAAAAGGCTCGTTCGAGCCTTTTATCATCCTCTATTGCCCAGGAGGGGGGGTCGTTAACCCCGTGTCATCAGGGTTTCGATACTATCATAATATAGTAGCTTGTTGTTGATACTTATATCATAAAAGTACACTTTCAATTTTTTATTTTGTTTCTATCAAATTTAATAGAAAAATGCAACAAAAAAATAGTAAACTATATTTTGTTTTTTTGGCTTGTTTAATTACATCAGGAATTTTCCTTTACATAACTAGCTAGATTATGTGAATTTACCATCTGTTGTAATGGAGTCATAGCAGCAATTACGTTATTCGATTATGAGTGGATTTTTTGCTAACTTGCAATCCAAATTTTCGTAGAATTAATAGAGTTGTTAATGTGTTCCTAGGAATGTTGATTCCACATTAACGAATTTCTACATGATATTAGCCATGGTTTCCAATCATGGCTACATGTAGATCTCTATTGACATCTAGATATAAATCTTATACGTGTGAATAATTATAGGGTCCTTTTTGTCAGACGAGCCTCCACCTTCCAACGATCTTTCAATCGCCTCTATTGTTGTTCCACCTATTACCACTCCTAGGAGAGATGATAATTGTGGCAATACCTATAATATACTTCGCGAATAATTGAATACAGGCCAAATCTATTTGTAATAGACGGGCTTCCAATATATTTGTTTGTCGCTTAGCATACTTATCCAAAGATGGATACATCAATATAACGGCTTCCTTGTATGTCAGACTTCCACTTCAATATTCTGATGATATCTTGTTTACTAGATTTCATCAGCCTATATTCAGTTCATCCAACCTACATATTAGCCCTTATTTTGGCACATCCATTTTTGGATAAGCACGCTCGGCGATAAACAATTATATGAATGCCAACCGATATCAAATATCATTGACATGTACTCATATAATTACTCTAAAAGTATGCAGAACGATTTTTCAACTATTCTACTATCTTATGCTCATGGTATAATGCATAAATTTGCATTTTCAATTTTTTTTCTTATCAGAACTTCAAAATTTTCGGTATAAAAGTGGTACATGGCGCCATTTGATACAAAAAATATGCAAAATACAAAAAAAAATTGATTGTTGAGTTAAAAAATAATTGAGAATATATCCAAGTTAAAGTTATTACAATGAACTCGATTGTACCTACTGCTATGACTGTTACTGTTACTCGCGATGATGCATCTGTTGGAGATGATTCATTCGCTGCTAAGCTTATGTCCACTTTCAAGGATTTGAAGGCTGGTCCTCAATCAACTATGATGAAAATGATGTCTGCACAACATGAAAAGACCTTGAAGAGTGAACTGAAGGATACGAAGCCTAAGAAGCCGAAGGATCCTAATGCACCCAAGCGTGAGCAATCTGCCAATGTAATTGCATGGCAGAATTCTGTTCGTGAGACACAAATGAAGTCTGGGCAAAAAATGGACGAGGATGGAAATCCTGTATTCACTATTGACCTGAAGACTGGCGAAGAGAAGCCAGTTTACAATTTGACATATAAGAAGGCAATGGAAATTGCATCAAAAGACAAGAAGGCAGCCGAAGGCGGAGCAGACGTTCCTGCACCTGCTGCCACAATAACAACTAAGACTGTCACAAAGAAGACAGCAATTACTGCAACCAAGGCCGCACCTACAACTATCGCGGATCGTTTGGCAGCAGCTAAGAAGAAGATCGCTGAACCAGTGATCGAAGAGGAGGAGGAGGAATATGATAACTCCTCACTACATGTAGTGCGTATTAATGCAAAGAACTACTACCAGAATGATGAGATGGAGACTTGGGTATGCAACCCCGATGGTACTCGCGGATCATGGATCGGTATTTACAATTCAAAGCTCAAGCGTTTCGAACAAGCTCCTGAGCCCTAAATATCCTATATTTACACACATTTTTTTATTGTATTAATAAGCAATATAAACTACTATTAAAAATAGAAATTATATTG
>Ga0247722_10000579_pt1 | contig 21879 bp, 17 predicted proteins | sample MSEWelMarce3H_FC_FD_189094 | JGI IMG/M metagenome (GOLD analysis project Ga0247722, IMG submission 189094) | Subsurface sediment microbial communities from gas well in West Virginia, United States - MSEEL Well Study Marcellus 3H_FC | ecosystem: Environmental > Terrestrial > Deep subsurface >... | reverse complement strand
TCTTGCTCACGCCCTAAATACATAGGTTCTATAAAAAAGCGATTATCCGCTTGTATGGTTAACCAATACTCTTTATAACCTTCTGACACATGCCATTTGCCAATAAACTCGCATTGCATTTTGGGTTGTGCATACTCATACAACCGTTCTTCGCGCATGATTTTACTAATAAAAAAATTGCCTTTGCTTTTTAAACAACCGACAAAATTACTCACTTCACGTGCGGTTTTTTTATCTTGACTAATCGGTACTTGTACCAAGCACGCCTCAAAGTTTTTTTCAAATTGGCTAGTCAAATAGCTATAAGTCATCGTTAAAAATAACGCAATGGACAAGGGAATATAAACAATAAAACGCAAAAACCAGCGAAAATTATTACTCATCGCACTCTCCTGATAACCTTACTTGGCCTTAAGACCAAGTGTTGGCGATGTTTTTTTAGGACTCACGCGGTTATCGTGTATTTGTTCGCATTTCAACCGTTTTCAACGGTTTTATACTCACAAAACGCGCTAATTGCAGTGCAATGCGTAAGTCCAATTTTTATTATTTGCTTAAATACTTAGTTGCTGACTCTAAACCTTGTAAAGTAAGCGGATACATACGTTCTTCTAATAATTTACGCACATGAACAATGGATTGAGTATGTTGCCATGCACGTTCTGCTTCGGGATTTAACCATACCACTTTTTGAAAATGTTGGGTTAAACGCTGCATCCATACGGCCCCTGCTTCCTCATTAAAATGCTCAACCGAGCCACCGACTGATAATACCTCATACGGTGACATTGTCGCATCACCCACAAAAATTACCCGATAATCCGAGCCATACTTATGAATAATATCCCAAACGGGCAAACGCTCCGACCAACGGCGATTATTGTCTTGCCAAACGCTTTCATAAATAAAATTATGGAAATAAAAATAATGTAGATGTTTAAACTCGTTACGGGCAGCGGTAAATAGAGCTTCACACACCTCAATATAAGGATCCATTGAGCCACCAACATCAAAGAAAATCAAGACTTTGATACGGTTTTTACGCTCTGGCACTAATTTGATATCTAATAAGCCGCCTTTGTGCGCTGTGGATTTAATGGTATCGTTAATATCCAGTTCTTCTTCTACACCTTGACGAGCAAAACGGCGCAAACGGCGTAACGCCACTTGTAAATTGCGTGTTCCTAATTCTAAAGAATCATCTAAATTTTTAAACTCACGTTTTTCCCACACTTTAACTGCCGTTTTATTACGCGAAGGCCCTGCCAAACGAATGCCTTCGGGATTAGCACCATACGCACCAAACGGGGACGTGCCACCTGTACCCACCATTTTATTGCCACCCTGATGGCGTTTGTGCTGTTCTTGTAGACGCTTTTCAAACTCTTCCATGAGTTTTTCGAGTGAACCCATTTTTTCAATGGCGGCTAACTCCTCAGGGCTTAAACTTTTTTCGATTTCTTTACGTAACCAATCTTCGGGAATTGCGGCATTGGCCAAAGGATTAGCTAGGCTGTCTAAACCATCAAAAAAGTGTTTAAACGCACGGTCAAATTTATCAAAGTGTTTTTCGTCTTTAACCAAACACATTCTTGCCAAACGATAAAATTCTTCACCATCGGCAAATACCAACCCTTGCTCTAAAGCACTTAACAAATCTAAATACTCACGCACCGAAACGGGCACTTGATATTGTTTGAGAGTATAAAATAATTTGGTGAGCATAAAACATTTCTCCACCGACTAAAGCATATTTACCAATAGCATAACGTATTTTTGTGGAATTAGGCGGGATACAGTAACAGAACAATCTTGTGCTAAAAAGCAAAAAACCGCGACAATGCGCGGTTTTTTAATTTGGCGGTGAAAGAGGGATTCGAACCCTCGGTACGCTATTAACGTACACACGCTTTCCAGGCGTGCGCCTTAAACCACTCGGCCATCTCACCAATCTTGTTATAGACTAACAAGGCGCGCAAGAATATCGCAGTTCTTTTTAAAAATCAAAAGTATTTTTTATTTTTTGCTTTAATCAGGCGGTGTTACACTATGCGGCTATTATTCCCTACAAAACCGTTATGGTTTGATGCGGCAGAGCTTTTTTTATGAATAATCCCGATAGCGCAAAAACTCCTATCCAAATTTTAACACTAGGTGCATTAGGCGTTGTATTTGGTGACATTGGCACTAGCCCTTTGTACGCACTGAAAGAATGTTTTCATGCCAGTCATGGTTTAGCAATTACTTGGTCAATTACCCTTGTCGTGTCTATTAAATACATCGCCTTTATTATGCGTGCTGACAACAACGGCGAAGGCGGGATTATGGCATTATTGGCTTTAAGCTTACGTCATAAAAATATCAGCCCGTGGCAACGTTTGGCTTTGGTCAGTATTGGCTTATTTGGGGCAGGTTTGTTTTTTGGTGACGGCATTATTACTCCCGCCATTTCGGTATTATCCGCCGTTGAAGGCTTAAAATTAGTCACTCCCGTTTTTGAGCCTTATATTATTCCTATTACTATCGCGGTGTTGGTTTCTTTATTTATGATTCAGCGACACGGCACAAGTTCGGTAGGTAAGTTATTTGGCCCTGTGATGCTGATTTGGTTTGCAACGTTAGCTATTTTGGGCATCATCAATATCGTGCAATACCCTTCGGTATTACACCTGATTAACCCTATTTGGGCGATACAATTCATTGCTACTTATCCCGTCATTGCATTTATCACACTCGGTGCAGTCGTTTTAACCGTGACAGGCGGCGAGGCATTATATGCCGATATGGGACATTTTGGCCGTAAACCCATTAATTATGCTTGGTTTGGTTTAGTTTGCCCTGCCTTGTTATTAAACTATTGTGGCCAAGGGGCATTATTACTCACACATCCCGAAGCCGTTGAAAATCCATTTTATCAATTAGCCCCTAGCTGGTTGATTATTCCTCTGATTATCTTAGCAACATTAGCCGCAGTAATTGCATCACAAGCAGTAATTTCGGGGGTGTTTTCAATTGCTCGTCAAGCAATGCAATTGGGTTATTTACCCCGTTTTGAAGTTTTGCACACTTCCGCTAAAGAAATAGGTCAAATTTATATCCCAGTCTTAAATTGGATATTATTAGTCTCAATTATTGTTTTAGTATTGATGTTTAAGTCATCCAGTAATTTGGCTTCGGCTTATGGTATTGCTGTCACTATGACCATGATTTGTGACACAATTTTGGCCGCATTTGTGGCAGTGACGATTTGGGGCTGGTCTAAACGTTTGGCAATACTGGTTGCCTTACCGTTATTGTGTGTCGATTTTGCCTTTTTTGGCGCAACGTCACTTAAATTTTTACAAGGTGGTTGGTTTCCCGTTTTGATTGGTATTAGTGCTTTTACGGTGATGATTACATGGAAACGTGGCCGCGAGATTTTATTTGAAAAACTTAACAAAGAAACCATGCCTTTGGATTTATTTGTTAATAACATGAATGCCGATTCGATCCATATCATTGATGGAACAGCCGTGTTTATGACAGGAACACATGTGTCTGTGCCTCATGCTTTATTACACAACATCAAACATAATAAAATTTTACATGAGCGCAATATATTATTAACTTTAAGCACCAAAGATATTCCTTTTGTGACCTCAGACCAACGTCTAAAAATAGAACAAATTTCAGCACATTTTTGGTTAATTACAGGCTATTATGGTTTTAAAGAACAACCCAATGTTCCTGAATTATTAGCCTTGTGCGAAAATAACGACTTAGTATTTGATATGATGGATACTAGCTTCTTTTTATCGCGCGAACGTTTAATTCCGCGTGTTGAGGGTGGCATGGCACCGTGGCGTGAACTACTATTTGTGGCAATGTCGCGTAATTCGGCTTCTGCAACCGACTTTTTCCAAATTCCTACCAATCGTGTAGTAGAACTTGGCACACAAATTGAGTTATAACTAAGCACACAAGATTGATGCTCATGGTTTGCAGGTCAAATCGTGGGCATAAAGAAGAGATATAGACGGTTTTGATGAAAACAAAATACTCAAACTTGTGAAAACACACACGATTAGGACTTAGGTGAAAATATAATGCATCGGTCTTGGTTATTTACATCAAATAAAATAAATTAAAATAAACTAGGAGCCATTTATGGCTAATAATTCTAAAAACTTTACCAAAATCGGTATTTTTTACGATGGTAACTTTTTTTTGCACGTTAGTAATTATTATCAGTATTATCATCAACGTAAATCACGGATTAGTATTTCGGGCTTACATGAATATATTCGCCATCGCGTTGCTGCCGAAGAAAATACTGATGTCCGTTATTGTCATATTGTCGATGCTCATTATTTTAGGGGTCGTTTACGCGCCCAAGATGCCGAGCAACGTGATTTATTACTTAAAGAACGCTTATTTGATGAAGTATTAATGCGTGAAGGCGTGACAACACATTATTTACCCTTAGGGCCTGATGGTGAAAAAGGGATTGATGTTTGGCTCGCTTTAGAAGCCTATGAATTGTCAATTTATAAACAATTTGATGTTTTGGTATTGGTTGCTTGTGATGGCGATTTCCGCCCGTTATTGCGTAAGCTCAATACGGTGGGTACTCGGGTGATGTTGTTAGCATGGGATTTTGAATATACTGACAGACACAATGTACAAAAACTAACCCGCACGGCACAAGTATTATTAGATGAAGCGACATATCCCGTCTTGATGCATCAACTGATTGATGACCGTTCATTAAGAAATGACCAACAAATCAATAAGTTATTTTTATATCCTAAAGAAGAACAAGCTATTCTTCATGCGCTTAATTATGGAACACCGCTACCTGTCGTTATGCCTGCCGCCGTCCCTGCCAGCCCCTCACCTGTCTCTATGGAAAATCGCAGTGAAGGCACTATTCAAAGTCTAAAAGAAGGTGGGTTTGGTTTTATTACGCCTGATGAGGATATGGAAAATATCTTCTTTCACTTTAGCGAGGTAAAAAATCGTAATTTTTCGGAGTTACGTTTGGGCGACAGAGTGACTTATGTTTTAGGCCGTAATGAAAAAGGCTATTGTGCAACACAGATTTTGGCTCAAGGTGCAGAACAACCTTTTTTTAATCAACCACCTTATGATGATGAGCCTTTTTTGGCTTATGATGAGGATTAAATCATCCTGCTCCCTCTCCTTTGGGAGAGGGTTGGGGTGAGGGAAAACACAGACAGAGCAGGCACAAGGCCTGCACCTAGAGTTTAATTAACCCGTTGATACAATACATCCCACACGCCGTGACCTAAATTTTGACCTCGTAACTCAAACTTGGTTAACGGTCGATACGCTGGACGAGGCGCAAATTGCCCTTTGCCTACCAAGTTCGTATATCCTGCACTGGCTTCTAAAATATCCAACATCCATAGAGCATAATGTTCCCAATCGGTTGCTGCATGAAACACTCCGCCCACTTTCAGTTTTTGACGAATGAGCTGCATATTATGGCCTTGCACAAAACGGCGTTTATGATGCTTCTTTTTTGGCCACGGGTCGGCAAAATAGAGTTGTACGGTATCAATACTATCGTTGCTAAAATAATGCTCTAACATCAACAACGCATCACCATCTATCACCCGTAAATTGGTTAATTTACGCTCACCTGCTTCAAAACAAATCTGAGCTAAACCATTGGGATGAATTTCAATACCAATAAAATCACGTTCTGGCGCAGCTAAGGCCATTTCTATTAGCGAAAAGCCCATACCAAAACCAATTTCTACCGTTAACGGGGCAATACGACCAAAAATTGCCTGCTGGTCAAAGTTTTGATTTTCGGTTTCTAATAAATAATATTCACCATACTCATCAATGCCTTTTTGTTGTGACACCGTGTAGGCTGAGGAGCGGCGCATAAAAGTCATAATACGGCGTGGATATTCTTTTTTGAGAGCTAATTCTGTCATTTAAAAAAACTTACCTTCTAAGGGGCTTGAGGCACTAGCATATAATTTTTTGGGCATACGACCTGCTAAAAAGCATTCACGCCCTGCTTCTACGGCTTTTTTCATGGCTGAGGCCATCAACACAGGATGTTGGGCTTTAGCAATGGCGGTATTCATTAACACCCCAGCACAGCCTAACTCCATCGCAATCGCGGCATCAGAGGCCGTACCAACGCCCGCATCGACAATAATCGGCACAGTCGCCTGCTCCATAATAATCCGCAAATTATAAGGATTGATAATACCCAAGCCCGAACCAATTAAACTCCCTAAAGGCATGACCGCAATACAGCCCATGTTTTCGAGTTGTTTGGCAATAATCGGATCGTCAGAGGTATAAACCATAATCTCAAAGCCTTCTTTAACCAAAATCTCGGTCGCTTTAAGCGTTTCTATCACATTCGGATATAAGGTTTTTTCGTCTGCTAACACTTCTAACTTGACTAAGTTATGACCATCTAATAACTCACGAGCTAGTCGGCAAGTACGCACTGCCTCTTCGGCGGTATAACAGCCTGCGGTATTGGGCAAAATAGTATATTTATGGGGAGGAATAACATCCAATAAATTAGGCTCATGGGAGTTTTGACCAATATTGGTACGGCGCACTGCTACCGTAACAATTTCTGCGCCACTGGCTTCAATGGCTAAACGGGTTTCTTCTAAATCCTTATATTTACCTGTACCTACCAATAATCGTGACTGATAAGTACGGCCTGCTAACTGCAAAACATCGGATTGATTCATAACAAAAACTCTTTAAAAAGCAGGACTTACGCATTTCACCGAAATTAGCGCGTTTTGTGAACCAAAAATCGTTGAAAACGATTGTTTGGTGAGCAAATAAGCGATAACCGCGTAAGTCCTAAAAGCTTAATTTTACCCCTCACCCCAACCCTCTCCCACAGAGCGAGGGAGTTCTCTCTCGCTTTGGGAGAGCTAGAGTGAGAGCAAAAAATTATTCACATAAGCACAATCAACCGCCACCAATAGCATGAACCACCTCAAGCACATCATCTTGCTTTAATATGGTGCTAGTATGTTGACTTTTAGGCACAATTTCTTGGTTTAATTCCACTGCGACACGGCGATTAACGACATCTAACAAGACTAATAAATCACTAATCGTGCTGTATTCGGCAATGTGGCGTAGCTCGCCGTTTACTTGTATTTGCATCAACTATATTCCTTTGTACCATGCACTATAAGCCAACCATAACCAACCGACAATCAATGCGGTGCCACCAATGGGCGTAATTGCACCAAACCAACGCGGCGCACCTAAAGTCATGGCGTATAAAGACCCCGAAAAAATGACTATTCCCACTTGTAATGCCCACGCACTGCCTTTGGGTATGGCTAATTGGGGTTGTGCAGCTATCAATACCCCTATCATCACTAACGCTAAAGCATGATAAATATGGTAATCAACACCTGTATGCCACCATGTCAATTGTTCGGCAGTCACTTTGTTTTTTAAACCATGCGCGCCAAACGCACCCAACATGACCGCAATCGCCATATTAAGCGCACCTAAAAAAACGAACATTTTTAAACTTCCCCAAAAACAAACGCCGCACTAAAAAGCGCGGCGTTACCACCATAGGACTTACGCGGTTATCGCTTATTTGTTCACATTTACCCCCCTGCCTTCGGCATCCCCCCTTATTAAGGGGGGACTGAGGGGGGTACAAAACGCGCTAATTGCGGAGCAATGCGTAAGTCCAAAGTATGACACAAACTTAAGCGGCAACAGAGAGTGCAGCTTTAATTTTATCCATGGCATTTTTTTCGAGTTGACGAATACGCTCGGCAGAAACGCCATATTCGGCAGCTAACTCGTGTAAAGTCGCTTTATCTTCAGACAACCAACGCCGTGCCAAAATTTCGCGTGAACGCGCATCTAAACGGTTCATGGCGGTCATCAAACGCTCGGTGCTGTTATCTTCCCAATCACTTTCTTCTAACTGACGGGCTGGGTCGTAACGATTATCTTCTAAATAGTACGAAGGAGCTTGATGTTGTTTGTCATCTTCGTCATCTAAATGCGCTTCAAAAGAAGCATCAAAAGCTGACAAACGCCCTTCCATTTCAAATACTTGCGCGGGGGTGACGTTGAGAGCCTCTGCGATAGACTCTGCTTCGATATGCGTCAAACCATGACTACCCTTTTTAAGACTACGCAAATTAAAGAATAATTTACGTTGGGCTTTGGTGGTTGCTACTTTAACAATACGCCAGTTTTTAATCACAAATTCATGAATTTCGGCTTTAATCCAATGCACTGCAAATGATACTAAACGTACACCCATGCTTGGATCAAAACGTTTAACGGCCTTCATCAAGCCTACATTGCCTTCTTGAATTAAATCAGCTTGTTGTAGGCCATAACCTGCATAACTACGCGCAATATGCACTACAAAACGTAAATGTGCTAACACTAATTGACGCGCCGCTTCTAAGTCTTGCTCGTAATAATAACGTTCGGCAAGATCACGCTCTTCCTCAGCAGTTAAAATGGCTACCTGATTTACACTAGAAATGTATGCCCCTAGATTTACACCTGGAACAGAGAGCGTCACAGGCACTAAACCGCGACTATTGCTCATGGAAGTGTCTCCAATTATGTCAATAAATAGGTGATTTGCTATTAAAGAAGCAAGACAATCTTGCTTCTTCATCTCTTGATAATACCGCTAAATGCTAAACTTGAACAGTTGACAGTGTGTGACTTTTATCGTGCTTATGTAATAAATCTTTACAATGACAAGATTCAGATACTCTTATTTAAAGTTGGCTGAACGATAAACCGTTTTTCCACCCAATAGGGTCAATAAAACTTTAGTTTTGCTAATGTTACTAACAGGCACATTAAACACATTTTGGTCTAATACAATTAAGTCGCCATATTTACCCACTTCTATAGAACCTGTTTGTTGCTCTTGGCGCATTAAATAGGCTGCATTAATGGTGTAAGCATCAATCACTGCATCTAGGTTAGGTAAACTTTGCTTGTCTAATTGTAAAGCGTGTTGCATTCCCACAAAAGGATTTAAGGTACTGACATCCCAATCACTTGATAATGTCACTGTTGCGCCAGTATTGTAAATTGATCGCACAGGTAACATGCCATAAGCTCTGTCACCGATTAATGGCTCAACATCCGCATGATTGTGAGGTAAGGCAAAATCGCCTGTTACCTGAAAGTCTGCAATTACGCCTAACTGATTAAAACGTGGAATATCACTTGCATTCACAACTTCAACATGGGTTAAACGATGGCGTGCTTGAATGGTGGGATTAATATTTTGTGCAGATTCTATGGCATTTAATGATTCACGCACCCCTCTATCACCAATGGTATGAATGTGCATATCATAGCCAACTTTTTCTAGCTCACTCACATATTTGGTTAATCTCTGTTGCGTAAAATAACTTAAACCAACATTACTTCCTACACCATTTAATACCGTTTTATAAGGGGCTAATAAAGCGGCAGTGGTGTTGTGCAAAATACCATCGGCATAAATTTTAATTTGATTAACGCGAATTAAGCTGTTTTTATCATTTTTATACATACCCTTTAGCACTTTGAGCTGCTCGGTATCATTCATGGTTGGATAAGCCCACAAGCTAATATTGGTACGTGCGGTTAGTTTTCCTTCACGCTGCGCTTGATAATAGGCATCTAAATACTCACGCTTCCAATACAAACGGGCTTCAACCATAGAGGTAATGCCATTTTCGGCCACTTGTTTTAAGCCTTTTAACAATCCTGCATAGTTAGCTTGCTTGAGTTCTGGTGTGGGTTTAAAGGCTAAATCAGTGACTAAATCACCTGCGGTATCTAACAAAATACCATTGGGTTCACCCTCTGCGTCTTTTAAGATTGCACCACCTTGCGGATTGGGTGTGTTTTTATCTATTTTCGCTAACTCTAAAGCAGCACTATTCACCCAAATAGAATGGGAAGTGGACTCCATAATGGCGACTGGACGGTCTGGAATTAATTCATCTAAAATTTGTAACGGCGATTTGGTTTTGGCGGCTTCTAATAAAGTGGGTAAAGAATGTCCCCAGCCTAAAATCCAATCAGTGCCTGTAGTATCATCATCTTTACAAGCTTTAATGGTGGCTAGTTGTGCATTGATACTTTCTTCATCATTCAAAATACAGCTAACAACCTCTGAGCCTGCTTCTAAAGGGTGCATATGACTATCATGGATACCTGGCATGAGCATTTTTCCCTTCAAGTCGATCGTTTCAATGCTCGCATCAATCCGTTTTTTGGCTTCTACAGTTGTTCCTACAAACACGATTTTACCCTCTTTAATAACCACCGCTTCTGCCCACGGTTGTTTATCGTTGACGGTATAAACTTTGCCGTTAAGCAGGGCAATATTAGCAGTACCTGTCATAGCGGCTTTGGTTGAATTGTTACTGGATGCCTCTACATCGTTTTCATTACAGGCTGTTAATAATAATAGTAAAGCCATTGTTGATAATGTTGATCTTTTCATATTGATACCCTCACCACTCACATAAAATATCAACAGTTTAATACATAGAAGGTAACAGCAAGGTAACAATAAAGGCCACTTTAAGATTTAAAGATAATGATGACATGAAACTCAACAGTATCTTGCTCAATCACACATTGCCAATTCATGCGTTGGCTAATATGTTGTACCAAATTAAGGCCAATACCAAACCCTTGTTCTGTCTCTTGTGTTTTTGCATTAATAACACTCAAGTGTTGATTATCAGCTTGCAACTTAATCACGGCCTGTTGATGACTATATTGTTGAGCATTTTTAAGAAGATTATAGATAATGACTTTAAGCAGTGGTAACGAGCCGTGTACGCTTATAGTGGGTAAAATCTGTTTTTCTAGGTGTTGTGTTTTATTGCTTAAGTGTTGTAACTCTTGCCAACACTCATCAATCACGGTATTTAAGTCCACTTCTGAGGATTCAAGCATCAGCAAGGTACTATTGGGTTGATGCCATAACCACAACAACGCAGTGCTTAACTCTTGCATAGTCGAATTGGCACGCCGAATACGCTGTAATTTGTCATATAGCGGTTGATGACTCTGTGCTAGCTGTCGCTCTAAAACATCCAATGTTGCTTGAGTGGTGGCTAATGGTGTACGCAATTCATGGCTCAATGTTTGCAAAAACTGCTTTTCACGCTGATTGCTTTCTTTAACCAACATAAAAGCTTGGTACAATAATTGTGCTAACTCTTGTAACTCCATAAATTTTAATGCGTTTGGGTTAATTGCTTGCAGGCCGTCTTGAGTGCTTAAACCTTGTGACCATACTGACAATTCAGCCAATGGCGCAGCAATAGTTCTGTATAAATAATAAGCCATCAAACTACCACACGGAATACCTAAAATGATAAACCACCATAATACACTAGAGAATTTTGAGCCTGTATAACCCTCATCATCGGCAGCGGTAAAACGATGTAATACGAATGCCATATTTTGTTGTTGGGGCAAATAAAATGGCAACAGATACACTGATTCATGGCTAAAGGTGAGCAAGATAGGTTGATGAATGCTTAAAGATTGAGACTGTATTTGAGTACGATATGCGTTAGGTAATTGTTGTATATTTTGATAATAGGCACGAAAGTCATCATTTTTAGGCAATTGTTGATGCTGTTGATAATACTGAGAGGCAAACTGGGCATCTTTCCATAAATAAAAATGGCTACTGTCATCTAGGCCTTCACTATATAAAGCCGAAATTGCGTAGCTAGTTAACACACTCCATAACACCAAAATAATAATAAAACAAACCGGAATAAAACGACTCAAGCGCATCTCAATTACTCGTGCAATGCTACGCCTACACCACGTAAAGTATGTATTAATTGGATAGCGTTTTCGGCATCAACCACTTGGCGTAAACGATATAACACCATTTTAAACGCATCTTTTGATGGAGCACCGTCTGGCCATAAAGCATCTTCCAATATTTCTTTACTAACAGGTTGTGGGCTTTTACGCGCCAGCATAAGTAACAATATCCATTCACTGTGACTTAATAACAGTAACTTGTCTGCACGATAGGCTTGTTGTTGAGCAATATCCAATACTAAGTCCCTGATTTGCAGTCTAGGCGGTTGTTGATAACGGCGAACCAGTGCGTATAAACGCATCACTAATTCTGGCATGGCAAACGGTTTAACGAGATAATCATCCGCACCACTCTGAAAACCAAGTAATTTATCTGCTAAGGCATCACGTGCGGTAAGCATTAAACAAGGCGTTGAAATCGCTTGTTGATGCAATTGTTTGCACAATGTCATCCCATCAATATAAGGCAGATTAATATCCAAAATCACGCTATCATAATGTTGTTCTGGTGCAAAAAGTCGCATTAATGCGATTTTGCCATTTTCGGCATAATCGCAATCAATACCCTCTAAAGCCAAATAATCCATGATAGAGGCGGCTAAATCGTGGTCATCCTCTACCAATAACACCAACATAAGCCACCTCTACAAAGCCTCTCATTCAGTTTGAAACAAGGCAGCTACAAACTCTTTGGCCACAAACGGTCTTAAATCATCAATTTTTTCGCCCACACCAATAAACCGAATTGGCACATGACTACGGCTGGCAATGTTAAACAACACCCCGCCTTTAGCTGTTCCATCTAATTTGGTAATAGTTAATCCCGTTAAACCAACGACTTGGTCAAATTCTTGTACTTGATTAAGCGCGTTTTGGCCTGTTCCTGCATCAACCACCAACATCACTTCATGTGGAGCTGTGCCATCAACTTTTTGTAATACCCGTTTTACTTTGCGTAACTCTTCCATTAAATGGCCTTTGTTATGCAAACGCCCTGCGGTATCAACAATCAACACATCCATTTCTTTGGCTTTGGCACTTTGCAGCGCATCAAACGCCACCGAAGCCGAGTCTGCGCCTGTACTTTGAGCCACAACAGGAATGCCGTTACGCTCACCCCACACTTGCAATTGCTCAACGGCGGCGGCTCTAAAGGTATCTCCTGCCGCCAACATCACTTTTTTGCCTTCAAACTGTAAACGCTTGGCTAGTTTACCAATCGTCGTGGTTTTACCTACGCCATTGACACCCACCATCAAAATCACATACGGTTTTTTGTTGGTATCAATCTGTAATGGCTTAACGCGCGGCGCAAGTAGTTCTACCAACTCTTGTTGTAAGGCTTTGTATAAGCCATTGGAATGGGTCAATTCTTTACGCGAAACACGCTCAGTTAAACGGTCAATAATGGTACGCGTGGCATCTATGCCCATATCCGCAACCAACATTTGTGTTTCGATTTCTTCTAATAATTCATCGTCAATTTCTTTACCGCCAATCAACAGCGTGACCATGCCATTAGAAAACTGCTCACGAGTACGGCTTAAACCGACTTTCATGCGACTAAAAAACGAATTATCAGGAATAACAGGCTTAGGCGCGTCTAATTCGGTACTAGCTGTTTGAATATTGGCTAAGGCTTCGCTGCGTGGATTTTCGATAATCGGCACATCAACGGCGGGCAAGCTAGGCAAAGTAACATCTAAACTGCCTTCTTCAAAATACACAGGGTCGTTTAGCCACGCGGTATCGGTTGGTGTTTGACGAGAAGGTTCTTCACTAATCGTAGGTTGTTTATCATCACTACCCCATGAAAACCATGATTTTAAAGCCGATTTTTGAGCTGCTGATTTATCTTGTTCAGACATATCTGTATCCACAATCCATCCAAAACCCCAAACACTTGCAAAAATGCAACCGAAAAGCTGCTTTTTAGGTTTGTTGTCATACATTAAAAAAGATGCGCTATGCTACCATCTCTTGCTCAATCTCCCTATAAAAAATGGTTGTTATGCGTAAACATTGGTTATTTGCCCTATTATGGTCGCCTTTGTCGGTTATGGCTGCGACTACCCATGAATTTCGTTTAGATAACGGTTTAAAAGTGGTGGTGCGTGAAGACCAACGCTCGCCCGTAGTTGTGGCTCAAGTTTGGTACAAAATTGGTTCAAGTTATGAACAATTTGGCAGTACAGGCTTGTCTCATGCTTTAGAACACATGATGTTTAAAGGCACTGCTAAAGTCCCTACAGGTGAGTTTTCACGCTTAGTTTCACATTTGGGTGGTGAAGATAACGCTTTTACCGCCAGCGATTACACCGCGTATTATCAGTTATATAGCAATACCCGTTTGCCTTTAGCTCTTGAGCTAGAAGCTGACCGCATGGTCAATTTAACGCTTGATGAGACTGAATTTAAACAAGAAATTAAAGTCGTGATGGAAGAACGCCGTCAACGCACCGATGACAATCCACAAGGTTTAGCGTTTGAGCGTTTTCAATCTTTAGCTCTGCTCACTACGCCCAGTCGTAACCCAACCATTGGTTGGATGAGCGATTTAAACAATATGAAAATTGACGATTTGCGCCGTTGGTATCAAACATGGTATGCCCCCAATAATGCCACGTTGGTAGTAGTGGGTGATGTTAAAGTCGATGAAGTTAAACAATTAGCGAGTCAATACTTTGGGCAAATTCCCCCTCAAAATTTGCCTAATATCGCTGTACCCAAAGAAGTGCCGTTAATCGGTGAGCGTCAACTGAGTTTGGAATTACCTGCCAAAGTCGCCAATTTATACTTAGGCTTTAATGTCCCCAGTTTAACTAGCGCACAAAACCCTAAAGATGTGTATGCCCTACGAATGTTATTAGGGGTATTGGATGAAGGTTTAAGCGCACGTTTAGAAAGTCGTTTGGTACGCGAAAAACGTATTTTATCGGCAGTTAACAGTGGTTATAGCCCCTTTAAACGTGGTGATACCTTACTAACAATTACCGCGATTCCTGCCGAAGGTTATAGTTTAGACGATGCCAAGTCCGCAATTTTGGCCGAAATTAACGCCCTAAAAACCGAAGCGATTAGTGATGACGAATTAAAGAAAGTGTATGCAGGCATTTTGGCCGATGATGTGTTTAGCCAAGATTCGATTAGCTCACAAGCCAACCAAATTGGCATGATGGAAAGTGTAGGTTTAAGCTGGCGCACTTTGGATGAATTTAGTGCCAACCTCAAAACCATCACCACCGAAGATATTCGTCAAGCCGCACAACAATGGTTAGTTCCTGCCAATATGACCACCTTACAGTTAAAACCCACCGCTTTAGTGGTTGGAGAAGTCAAATGAAAAAAATACTCAGTTTGGCTATGATGATGTTGAGCTTACACAGTTATGCCGAAGATGCGCCGATTACCGCTTTAGGCAAATTAGACAGTTATCAAAACGTCAAAAATGCCGCTACGCCACGCCGTAGTATTGCTATCGAACATTGGCAAACGACTAACGGAGCAAAAACCTTATTTGTACAAGCCGATGAATTACCGATGGTGGATGTGCGGGTATTGTTTAATGCAGGCTCGGCGCGTGATGGTGATAAATTTGGCTTGGCGAGTTTAGTCAGTCGGATGTTAGATGAAGGCACCACAACACGCACCACAGACCAAATTTCGGCCAGTTTTGAAAATATCGGCGCATCATTTAGTGCCAGTGCTTACCGTGATATGTTTGTCTTGGATTTACGGGTGTTAAGTCAAGAGGATTATTTACCCACTGCTGTTGAGGTTTTTACCGACGTTATGGCTCGGCCTAGCTTTCCCGAAGTGGCTTTTAAACGCATCTTTGAAGGCGCGCAAGTCGGTCAACAACAACGCCAACAATCACCCTCAGCACAAGCCAGTATTTTGTTTTATCAGCATTTGTATGGCGAACATCCTTATGCACATCCCTCACATGGCACTCCTGACACACTGAAAAAAATCACCATTGATGATTTAAAACAATTTCATCAACAATACTTTGTCGCTAACAACGCCACCATTGCCATTGTAGGTAATATCAATGCCACGCACGCACAACAAATTAGCGAACAAATTAGCCAAGCCTTAGCGACTGGTCAAGCAGCTCCCGCTTTAACCAAAGTCACGCCTTTAGCTAAATCGCTGCACAAACATTTAGCGTTTCCCTCACAGCAAACGCACATTACGATTGGCCAAGCTACGTTACGCCGTGACAATCCTGATTATGAAGCTTTATATGTAGGTAATGAAATTTTTGGTGGTGGCGGTTTTGGCAGTATTTTAATGAAAGAACTGCGTGAAAAACGTGGTTTAACTTATGGTGTGTATAGCTCGTTTGCACCAATGCAAGCCGAAGGGCCATTTATGATTAGTTTATCGACACGCAATGAGCAAGCCCAAGAAGCTCTCAACCTAATTCGTAGTCATCTCAAAGAGTTTTTAAAAACAGGGATTACGGAGCAGCAACTGCAAGCGGCCAAAGATAATATCTTGGGTAGTTTTCCGCTTAGCACCTCTAGCAATAGCAGTATTTTGGCCTATTTAGGCTCGATGGGTTTTTATAATTTGCCGCTTGATTATTTAGATAGTTTTAATCAGCGCATCAATAATGTCACCACCGAACAAGTAAAAACCGCATTTCGCAAACATCTAAACCCCGATAAAATGCTGACGGTCACGGTAGGACAAGGGGTAACGGTTGCCAAAAAATGAAAAAACCAGCAACGAGTTCATTACGTATTATTGGCGGCCAATGGAAACGGCGTAACCTGTCTTTTTTGACTATTGAGGGCTTACGCCCCACCCCCGACCGTGTGCGTGAAACCTTATTTAATTGGCTACAGTTTGATATTCAAGGCACTCGTTGCCTTGATATGTTTGCAGGCAGTGGCGCATTGGGTGCAGAAGCTTTGTCACGCGGCGCAAGTCTTTGTGTTTTTATTGAAAAAAATGCTGCCCAAGCGCAACATTTGCAACAAGGTTTACAACAATTGGGTTGTACGCCAACGGTATTAGTTGGTGACAGTTTACAGTTACTTAGTCAACAACAAACGCCGTTTGATGTAGTCTTTTTAGACCCTCCTTATGGCCTAAAACTGTGGCAAGGTGCGTGTGAACTTCTGGTAAAACATCAACTTATTGATGCTAACAGCTTGATTTATATAGAATCTGACTGTGAGTGGTCAGCTTTAAATTTACCTACGCAATGGCATTGTTTAAAAAACACCAAAGCGGGAACGGTACACGGATTTTTAGCCCAATATGAGTTTTAGCTATGACACTACATCACCATTCGGCACAAGTTCCTTTTCCTACAGGCTTTTTTCACAGTCCCTTTAAAGTCGCGCCTTTACTTAAACATCCGCACTTACAAACACTGTTTGCCTCGGTACATCGACGCACGCCCCCTAAAATTGAACGAGAGCAACAACGCCTGAGTTTGCCCGATGGTGATTTTTTAATTTTAGATTATAAAACCCCCAACCCTATCGCCCATCATGCGCCGTTGGTATTAGTAATTCATGGTTTGAGTGGCTCTAGTGATTCGCATTATGTGATTGGTCTGCAAAATGCCTTAGCCGCACAAGGCTGGCCAAGTATTGCTATGAATTGTCGCGGAGCAACTGAGCCTAATACCAGTATTCGCGCCTATCATGCAGGCGCAAGTGATGATGTGATTGCGGTCTTTAATCATCTTTGTAAAAATCAAAACCGAGATATTGTCATTGTTGGCTATTCTTTGGGCGGCAGCATGACCCTTAAAGCGTTATCGGAGTTAGGCCAACATCCGCGTTTGTTAGCGGGGGTTTCGGTGTCTGCGCCCTTAGAACTTGCGCCTTGTGCTTATCGTTTGGACAAAGGTTTTTCGATGGTTTATCGTCAACATTTGTTGGATAAATTACAGCAATTATGGCAAGACAAATATCAGCACTTACTCAGTTTGGGTCAGACGGAACAAGCACAACAAATTGCTGATTGTTTACAACACGCGCCGTTTAAATCATTTTGGGATTTTGATGATAGATTGATGGCACCACTACATGGTTTTGCTAATGTTGATGATTATTATCAACGCTGCCGACCCAATCAATTTTTAAAATCTATTCAAGTCCCCACCTTAATTATTCATGCCCTTGATGACCCGTTTATGTCGGTTGATGTTGTACCTGCTCAACACGATTTGTCGCCGTTAATTCATTTTGAGTTAGCTAAACAAGGTGGCCATGTTGGTTTTATTGGCGGTACACCCAATAAACCTGATTATTATTTAGAAAAGCGAATTCCTGAGTTTTTGAATTATTTGGTTAAAGATAGGACTTACGCATTTCACCGAAATTAGCGCGTTTTGTGAACATAAAAGCATTGAAAACGCCTGAAATGTGAACAAATAAGCGATAACCGCGTAAGTCCTAAAAAAATAAAAAAGCCCCGTCATCTTGTGAATAACGGGGCTTATTATTGAGTTACCAACTGGCCGCAATCACACTATCTAAAGCAGTATGCTGTGCTGTGGTTAAACTGGTTTGTCCCAATGATGGGACAGCAAATGCGGCCATTGCCTCGACCAGCGTTTCTACTTCTGTAGCTAACAGTGTTTTGCCATCGGCTAGTTGTAAGCTGTCCAATTGATTGGCTGTACCACTATACCAATTTTGCACTTTGATACTGTTAGCTGTACCTATAATAGATACTTCTAAATCATTACCTAGCTGACGCAACCATACTTGGTCGGCGTTAATTCCTGCATCAAATAACAAGGTATCGTTACCCAACGCATCGTTATTGTTAATCACGTCACGACCCGCGTTTATCCCAAACAAATAGCTATCATCGCCTGCACCACCAACTAGCGTATCATTAGCTACTCCACCATCTAAGGTATCGTTACCTGCACCACCATTTAGGCTGTCATTACCTACTCCGCCCAACAATTGGTTGTTGCCCTCGTTACCATAAATAATATTATCAAGCTCATTACCTGTTCCAGACAATGCAGCGATACCCGTTAAAAATAGTTGCTCCAGATGGGTAGTTAGGGTATAGCTGACTGAACTACTGACTTTATCTGTACCTTCATTTGCCAACTCAACAACTATATCTCCTGTATTATCAATATAATACAAATCATCACCCAAACCACCATCTAAGGTATCTGCGCCGCCTTTACCTTGTAGGGTGTCGTTACCTGCACCGCCAAAAAGGTAATTATTAAAATTATTACCATTTAAGGTGTTGTCTAACTCATTACCAAAACCATTAAGACTCTCCATGCCTTCAAGAATCAAACGCTCGACATTAGCCGTTAGGGTGTAGCTAATAAAACTATTAACTGTATCAAACCCTTCATCAAGCAATTCAATCACTACATCGCCACTATGTTCAACTGTAAAGGTGTCGTTACCTGTGCCACCATACATCACATCTGCGCCTGAACCACCATTTAAGGTATCTCCGCCTACACCACCATATATTGTGTCATTGCCATCACCTGCTAACAGGCGATTATTACCACTATTACCTTGTAAAACGTTATCTGCGCTGTTGCCAGTTCCTGATAAGTTGGCTGAGCCTGTTAAGCTTAAGTTTTCTAAATTGGAAAATAAGACATAACTGACTGAGGCTTGTACGGTATCAACACTGTTGTTGTCTGTTGGCTCTTTGATAAGGTCACGGGGGGTATTCACAATATAAGTGTCATTTTCTGTGCTACCTAGTAATATGTCACTACCTTCTGTGCCAACAATAACTGATGCTTTGGGCAATAACTGTAAAATACCTGCCTTATCAACTACGCCAGCATCTAAACTTAATTGATAGTTGACAACTTTGCTTGTATCAAAGAAGTTTTTAATGGTGATGTTGTCGGAGCTGTTTTGTAAGGTTAAAATCAAGTCATTGGCAGTTTGGCTTACACCGATTTGAGCTAAGGTTGTGCCTGTGATAATCATTGTGTTTAAGCCGTCAATATCATCAATAATATCTTGACCTGTTGCTTCGGCACTGCGATTAAATAGATAGCTGTCACTACCCTCACCCCCTACCAGCAAATCATCACCTAAACCACCCACTAAGGTATCGTTACCATCCCCTCCTTCAAGCCAATCATCACCCGACAAACCCTCTATCATTTCGTGACGCTCTGTGCCAAATAACACATCCTCACTCTCTTCTTCGCCACGAATCATGATGGGCATTAGATTCAGTTGCGCTTTACGCCATACCGTTCCATCAGCAAACTTAATCTCATCCAGCTGATAACTTTCACCCACAAAGTAGTCTTGAATGCTCACACGGTCTGTGGTGCCTTTAATTGCTATTATCAAATCGTCCGCATTATCAGAATCACCTTGTAACTCAATCATGGAAGAATCAATACCAACACGAAACACTAACTGATCGACAGTATCATCATCGCCTAGATTATCAATTGTATCTTGACCATCGCCTAAACCAAATAAGTACTGGTTACTACCATCTCCCCCTACCAGCAGGTCATCACCTAAACCACCCACTAAGGTATCGTTACCATCCCCTCCCTCAAGCCAATCATCACCCGACAAACCCTCTATCATTTCGTGACGCTCTGTGCCAAATAACACATCCTCACTCTCTTCTTCGCCACGAATCATGATGGGCATTAGATTCAGTTGCGCTTTACGCCATACCGTTCCATCAGCAAACTTAATCTCATCCAGCTGATAACTTTCATCCACAAAGTAGTCTTGAATGCTGACACGGTCTGTGGTGCCTTTAATTGCTATTATCAAATCGTCCGTATTATCAGAATCACCTTGTAACTCAATCATGGAAGAATCAATACCAATACGAAGCACTAACTGATCGACAGTATCATCATCGCCCAGATTATCAATTATATCTTGACCATCGCCTAAACCAAATAGGTACTGGTCACTACCATCTCCCCCCATCAGCAAGTCATCACCCAGACCACCCGCTAAGGTATCGTTACCATCCCCCCCCTCAAGCCAATCATCACCATTACCACCCACCAGTGAGTCATTATCATCGCCACCATCAAGCAAATCATCACCATGATTACCAAATAGTTTGTCATTGCCTTCCATACCACTAAGAACATCGTCAGCAGATGACCCCGTAAGGGTATTGCTAAATTCATCACCATCTATGACACCACTAACAGCAACAATTAAAGAAGCTGTAGCACTGGCGGCGGCTGTGTCAGCAATACGGTAAGTAATCACCACGTCACCGATAAAATCTAGTGTGGGGCTAAAAGTGACTGTGTTGTCTTCGTTAACATTTACTGTGCCAACCTTCTTATTATCTATTTCAATATAATTTAAAAAGAGTGTGTCACCATCTGCATCACTATCATTTGCTAACACATCAACCGTAACAGGCTCATTAACTGTTGTCACTACAAAATCATGATTGGCAATGGGTGGTGTATTTCCGCCTCCTGTTGGCGAGACATTCACAGTGAGTAGCGCATTTGCATAATGGCCGAAGGAGTCAGTAATGGTGTAGCTAATCATTGCTTGAGTCGAACCACTAGGAGTAAACGTGATATCCGTATCGGTAAACTCAACATCCCCCAAACCTGACAATACAACAGCATTCGTAATCGTCAAAACATCATCATCAGGATCATAATCATTGGCCAATACATCAACAGTAACCGACAATTCGTCTGTCAACACGGTATCATCATTAGCAATAGGGGCAGTATTCATCGTTATTACTCCAACCATCAACAACAGTAGTCAAAAAAGATAAGGGTTGGTGGGAGAGTAAACAATAAATGTTAAGAAATGAGTACAAGATTGCAAGTCAATCAAAAAAATTTAGACGATACTTAAGCGGCTATCACTAAGTGCTTTAAACAAATGCCTAAGTCATCATCACAAAAAAGCCCCGTCATCTTGTGAATAACGGGGCTTATTATTGAGTTACCAACTGGCCGCAATCACACTATCTAAAGCAGTATGCTGTGCTGTGGTTAAACTGGTTTGTCCCAATGATGGA
>Ga0247722_10000578_pt1 | contig 21927 bp, 21 predicted proteins | sample MSEWelMarce3H_FC_FD_189094 | JGI IMG/M metagenome (GOLD analysis project Ga0247722, IMG submission 189094) | Subsurface sediment microbial communities from gas well in West Virginia, United States - MSEEL Well Study Marcellus 3H_FC | ecosystem: Environmental > Terrestrial > Deep subsurface >... | reverse complement strand
ATACAATATACAAGGGGCAAATTTTGGAATTTGAAAACGCAAAGAGCACCCCACCCCCTCGAAAAATACCGTTTGTCGTATTGTAGCGTGACCCGTCGGATAATATATATAACCTTCAGCAAACAACTACACGCTTCTAAAATTGACATTATGGTAATATCTGTATATATTTACGTTTACAAACCAAACAAACATTTTAATGCTTACTTACGATATCAAAAAATCGCCACCAAATACTGTAGTGGTTGAGGTTGGTGCTTCAATGGATGATACTGTCCAATACGGTAATTTAAAGCTCCATATAGACCCTGAATTTAATCCTACGCAGTATGCTAGAATCTATGGTCGCGTAATAGCTGTGCCAGAAGGGAAAGCTTATAACGAAGAGTCTTTTGAGATAGAAAAAGAAGTCCAGATTGGGGACATTATTTACTTTCATTACTTAACTACATCCGATGAAACGAACTGTATCTACGGCAACTATTATAAAGTACCTTATTATTGGATATTTTGTGTCGTTAGGAGTGGTAATATATTACCTATTGGCAGCTGGACTTTATGTGAAACGGTGGTTGAGGAAGACTTTAATGCTGTTGAAGTTGGCGGTCAGAAAATTGAAGCTATAACATCGGCATCTGGACTAGTAATTGGTATCAACAAAAAGCCATCAACTAAGTTCGCTCGATTATCTCACATTGGTCGACCATTAGTTGGAACAGATGAGTTAAAAATAGGCAAAGGTGCGTTAGTAATCTTGAATAAAAACTCAAACTTTAAGAACACCATCGAAGGAAAAGAGTACTATACAGTGCGTCAGGGGGATATTTTATGTTCTAAAGACTAGCTACCCCTATGGTAAAATATTACCACACCCCTATGGTAAAATTAGATGGGACCCTATGGTAAAAATCTACCAGAGCCTATGGTAAAATTTTACCACATAATATATAATATAATAAATAAGTATAATAAATATACTATAGCTCGCGGAGCAAAAGACTTTTATCACCTTAAAAGAGAAGACCTCCGAAGGAGAAAAAGAATTGGGACGCCGCGCCGCCGCCGAGTTTCAATACCACGTAACATATAGTAGGAGCATAACAGATATGGCATTATTTAACAAAGAAGATTTCTCAGACTTAGCAATACCTATCTATGATAGCAACCTTGCGAAAAATTCAATTATCAAACAGGTATTTGGCAACCCACCCAGTTCGGATATTCCAATCCTTATTTACGTTGCACTGATATACGACCAAAAGAGTCCGCTGCGATTAAAGATATCTAACATACAGGAGCGTAAGGAGGAGGCTGCTGAAATGGCTGGAATTAAAGCAAACAAAGAGGATATCTTTGATTTAAGAGACAATGATATCCTTGGATATATAAACTCCTATCTGCGACATCAATCGTCCAAGGTGTGGTCAGTATTAGCCGCTAACGAAGAAGTGTTGTGGCAGTATCAGCAAGAGTTATTAACTCCTATCCAGTATTTTAAAAATGACAAAGATAAACTACAAGCACTTGAGATTAAAACCAAGTTGATGCAGGAATGTGATGCTATTATTAAAAGAATAGACGCCTACGAAGATAAACTCTTTGGCGACACTAAAGAGAAGAAGAGTGAGATTCTTAACCTAACGCCTGAAGCAATAGCAAATGTATAGAAAACACGCTAAAGGAAAGCTTTATGAGATTAACGGTATAACGGTTAGTATCCCGCCAAATGGTTATGTGTTCAATATTATTACTAACCAATGGGAGAAGCGCGAGATAATGTCTCGTTCTGTTAAGAAGGATTACCAGTACTGGGAAAGACCCGAGCCGCCTAAAGACTACGAAACAAAACGTAAGAAAGAGATTGCGGCTCAAAAGTCAAGTCCAGGGTATTATAATCCTGAGTTACAAGAATACCGCAACCAAGAATGGGACAGACGTCTTAATGGATTTTGGTTCTATAACAACGGTCACGCTACTTACATAACAGGCTTACATTACTTCTACTTGGTGCATTGGAAACTTGACGTAGGGTATCCTTCTTTCAGGATGACTGACAGAGACTTCTTTATGTTCTTAGAGTACTGCGTACAAGACCCTAACTGCTTAGGAATGGTTGAGGTGACTAAGCGTCGTCAGGGAAAGACTATGCGAGCAGGAGCATTCCTTTTTGAATTAACATCTCGAAGCAAGAACAAGAACGCTGGTATCCAATCGAAGACATTTGAAGATGCTAAAGAGAATGTATTTGCTAAAGGAGTGGTGATGCCATTTAAATACCTACCCGATTTCTTTGTTCCAATTTACGATACTGAGAAGGGTATGACTCCTAAAGGAGAACTTCGTTTCTTTAAGACTAATAAGCGAGGTAAGGATGACGATGTTTTTGCAGAAAAGATTGAGCTAGAATCCTCTATTACATTTAAGTCTGCGGACAAGTTTGCTTACGATGGTATGAAGCTCCATAGATACTTAGGAGACGAGGCAGGTAAGACAAAGAACGTTGACGTGTACGACAGACATCAAGTCTTACAGTTCTGTCTCCAGCAGGAAGAGAATATTATTGGAAAGGCTTTATACACCACTACCGTCGAGGAGATGGAAGATGGAGGAGAATCCTTTAAGATGTTGTGGGACGCATCTAACCAAAACGAAAAGAATAAGAACGGTAGAACACGTTCAGGATTGTACCAGTACTTTATGCCTGCTTATAAGACATTGTTCTATGACAAGTTTGGTCAAGCTGACGAAGAAAAGGCAAAAGAATTTTACTTAGCAGAACGTGCTGCTTTAGAAATGGACCCGCGCGCATTGGCTTCTTTTATACGCAAGAACCCTTTTACGATAGGTGAGGCATTCTTTAGTGAGGCAGAGACTTGTTTGTATGATGCGATGGCATTGAACAGACAGATGGAATCTATATCGTGGATTGCTGAAAAAGATTTATATTTGCGTGGAGAATTTGTTTGGGAAAAAGCAGAGCGCGACAGTAGGGTTGTTTTCAACGAGACGTCTAATGGGAAGTTCTTAGTTCATAAGAAGCTTAACATATACGACTACGCTAACTTTAACCAAGTAGAGGAGTATGGTAGCAGAAAGGTGCCAAAAGAAAGTAAGAAGTACGCGATAGCAGTTGACCCCTTTGACCATAGCATTACAACAAGTAAGGAGCGGTCAGATGGTGCAGCTTATGTGTATAGGAGATATGATGCGGTAGATGAGTTTAGCGAGACATTCTTAGTTGAATATCTTAACAGACCTGAGAAGGCTGAGATATTCTACGAGGATATGATTAAGCTTTGTCACTTCTTTGGATGCGAAATACTGTCCGAAGATAACAAGGTTGGATTGATTAAGTACTTTGAGTACAGGGGCTATGAGAAATTTTTAGTTAAATTACCTGGTGCAAACAAGTATGGAATCTCTGCTACAGTTAAGACTCACCAGCAGATTGCAGAAGTCACAGAAAGTTATATTACAGAGAACGTAGAAAAGGTTATCTTTATGCGATTATTAAAAGACTGGTTAACTTTTGATATTAATAAGACTACCAAGTTTGACGCCGCGATGGCATCTGGTTATACATTAATACAGGCTAACAAGTCTAAGTTTAGTGAAAGAGTAGAGCAAAAACAAAAAATATACGATATAAGGGAGATATTCCCATTTTAAGCTATGATGGAAAAAGATGTACCAAAGAATATGGACTTCCCAAGTCATTTAATCGAAACCGAGAAGAAAGACAAGAACTGGATTTCACAATACATTAAAGCTGCATGGCGAGACTTTGGAACCTATTACCCTAATCAATTATACAATGGTCGCGAAAACTATCACGAAATCAAGCTTTATATGCTTGGTAAACAGTCTGTTAGCAGATATAAGAAGTTGGTTAACCCATCGTCCACTGCTAATGAAGACCAGTCAACGTCTAACATAAGCTGGGACATCCTCCCTATTATTCCTAAGTTCCGTCGTATTGCTCTTGCTACATTAATGAAGTCTGACTTCAATATTTCTGTAGATGCAATTGACCCTATCGCACAAGATGATAAGAATAAATTCTACGCAGATAATGCTGCGAAGTTAATCCTTAAAGAAGAATTTGAGAAGCAAGGTGTTGACCCAGCGTTGATTCCTGAAGCAGATATAGATGCAGCTAATCTTCAGGAGCTTGATATGTATATGAATTACTCATATAAGCATAGAATGGCTATTGAAATGGAGCAAGCTATTGACCTTGTGTTAAATATGAATAGCTTTCCACAAGAACGTGCTCAAGCTATAGAAGACCTACACGACTTTGGTATTGCAGGATACAGAGAATACTTTGACGCTGCTGGCAATATTAAACTTCGTCGCGTGAATCCTTCTAATATGGTTATGTCTTATACGACTAATCCATCATTTAAGGACGTTCAGTATATGGGCGAGGTGGTAGAGATGACAATCGCTGACTTAAAAGAACTAGCTGGCGACCAGATTACTGCTGAGCAGTATGAAATGATTGCAACTAAGTACACTAACAAGATGGGTAATCCAACGTTAGTTAAGAACACTGGTTTTAATCAAACTCGTAACTACGATGGTTTCCGTATTTCAGTATTAGATATTGAGTTCTACTCTGTTAATAGCTTAATCTTAGAAGAGCGTGTTAACTCAAAAGGCAACATTGTTGTGGGTCGCGCTTCCAAGGTTAAGGGAAATCGCAAAGATAAGAAATATTCTAAGACAGACTATAAGGTAGTTTACCAAGGTAAGTGGATTGTTGACAGCGATGTATTCTTTGATTGCAAGTTGGCTACAAATATGAAGCGCGCTAAGTCAGATTTAACTAACACGTCTTTATCTTACCACGTTGTGGCACCTAACATCTATCAGATGGTTACTTACTCGCTAGGTAGTCAAATGAAAGCTATTGCTGACCAGATTCAGTTAGCATGGTACAAACTACAGAATGTTATGCTACGCGCACGTCCTCGTGGTATTATGATTGAAATCGGTGCATTAGAAAGTGTGCCTATTGGTAAGGGTGGTAAAGCGCTTAAGCCAATGGAAATCATTGACCTATACAACCAGACAGGTAACTTAGTTTACCGTAGATTGTCTGACGAAGGTAACGCTAGTAATTATAAGCCTATTGAAGAGCTTGACAACGGTATTGGTAATGAAGCGGTACAATACTTTAACATTATTACTAATAATATCCAGTTACTTCGCGACATTTTAGGATTTAATGAGATTACTGACGGTTCAACACCTGACCCGCGTACATTAAATGGTGTGGCGAAGTACGCGTCTGAATCTACTAACAACTCTTTAGACTTTATTAAACGAGCTGAAAGAGAGTTACTAGAGAAGTTATGCTACAGCTTAACACTTCGCATCCAAGATTCTGTAGAGAATGGTGGTATTGAAGGATATATCCGTGCACTAGGTAGTTCATCTGTACAATTCTTTAAATTAGACCCTAACACAAGTGCACATGAGTGCGGATTGGTTGTTTCTCAGAAGCCAACGGAGTTTGAGAAAGAAAAACTTGCACAAAGGGTAAACTTAGCAATTCAATCTGGACAAATCACTTTAGCAGACGCTATTATGCTAGAGAACCTTGAGAATATGAAGTATGCAGAGGTAATGCTTGCATACAAGATTAAGCAGAACGAGGAAGATAAGCAGAAGAAAGCAGTTGAGATGCAGCAGATGAATGGACAAATTCAAATGCAATCAGCTCAAGCAGCAGAACAAGCTAAACAACAGACTATTCAAGTACAAACTGCAGCCGAGTTGCAGGTAATGGAAAGAAAAGCGCAGCTAGATGCCCAAATATTAGCAATGAAGTTGCAGAATGAGGCAATGATTGAGCAAGGTAAACTTGAGGGCAAGATTAATACGGCTAAGATTGAGGCAGACAGCCGAGAATATATCGCCCAGATTAAGAAGAGCGAAAAACCAGTTGGAAATAAATAGGAATAGTTTATACATTTGCATAACCAAACAATAAAATAATATGGCAGAGCCAATTAACCTAGACGATTTATTGTCTAAAAACGAACCAATTGAGACAACAGAAGAAACTACAGAGGCTTCCGAAGAAACTAGTAGCGCAGATGATGCTACTGAAGTTGAAGGAGTTGATGTTTCTAATGAAGATAATGAGCCTCAAAACGTTGAGGATTCAGTAGATAGTACTACGCAAGAGGAAAGTACCGAAGGATACGCAGAAGAAACTGTAGTTCAAGAACCTGATACGACTCAGGATGACACAGAATCTGCTCCAGAAGAACAACCAGTAGCGCAGTATCAGTTTAAAGACCCGTTCATTGAAAAGGCAGTACAGTACTACGAGACGTATGGTACACTGCAGCCTTTTTTAAGAGCAACCGAAGTCGATTACGCAGAGATGACTGACCTAGAGGTGCTTAAAGTTAAGTTCGACACAGAGAACGCTGACTTAAGTCCAAAGGCAAGACAGAAACTGTTTGACAAGGAGCTTGAACGATATGATTTAGATGCGTATGATGAGGAAGACAAGGAAGTAGGAGAAGCTTTATTACGGCGAGATGCACAAAAGCTACGAAAGACTTTTATGGAAGAGCAACAGCAATTCCTAAGTAATGTCCAATCACCACAAGCATCAACAGGTCCTTCGCAAGAAGAGCTTGCTGCTCAACAAGAACAGAGCAGAAAAATTATCAGTGAAGGAGTGTCAGGAGTAGTTAAAGACAACATCATTAAAATAGGTGCTAACGGAGAAGGTATTAACTACCAGATTCAAGACACAAATGCTGTAGTTGATTACGCAATGGACTCAAACAAGTTCCTTTCCATCTTTGCAAAAGACGGAAGTGTTGATTGGGATAAGTGGACAAAAACAGTTGCATTCGCACAGAATCCAACTCAATTTATAAGCGAGTTAATTAAACACGGAAAGTCTTTAGGACGCAAGGCGATGGAGTCTGAACTAAAGAATGTTGTACCTCCGACGATTAACAAGACGGTTGTTGAGTCTAACAGTATTGAAAGACCATCAGATGACCCAATTGGATTCTTACAAGGTATGACTATTACTAAAAAATAGTGTTTAACAATTAAATTATTTAAAACATGGCTATCGCAGCAGGTAACATCGACAGAACATTCTTGTCGACTGTTTCATTCACAAACACGTTAGAGCAACGTGAAATTTTAAAGGACGTACTTGACATCTATGATGAAGAGGCTTCTATGTTGGACGTATTAGATTGGACAGGTAAGTCAAAAGCTTCTGCTCAAACTGAATACTTCACAGTACAAAACAACTTCTTGTATGCTACTGCTACAGTTAAAACTCCAGGTACATCTGCGGGTTCAGCTGGTGCTTCAGTAGATATCACTTGCGTTGGCGCAACTTCTGTTAAGCCATTAGTAGGTGAATTGATTTTGTTCTCTAACGGTATCGTTGGTTATGTATCAGCTATTTCTTCTGCTACAGACTTCGTTCTTACTGTTAAGCCAGTAAACTCAGGTGATGTAATCCCTGCTGCTACAACTGGTTCCAAGTTATCATTTATGTCTAACGCATACGCGGAAGGAACTGGTTCTAACCAAATGCGTAAGTCTGACTTGATTAAGCGTTCTAACAAGTTGCAGATTTTCAAAACTAAAACTTCTATCACAGATATCGCTTACGGTTCTAAGATTGAGGTTGAGTTTAAAGGAAAGCCTTACTACTTCTTAAAGCAACAGCACGATGCATATTTGAAGCACCGTATGGATATTCTTTATTCAGTATTATTTGGTCGTGAGTCTGCAGGTTTAACTGATGCTGCTGGTAACGCTATCAATACAACTCGTGGTTTACGCGATACTATTGTTAACGCAGGTGGTATTTCTTCTTCTACAGGCACAGGTAACGCAGTTTCTTTAGCTGACTTATCTGCATTATCTCGTTTGATGGACGCTAACCGTTGCCCTTCTGAGTACTTATTATGGGCTGGTGCTGATTTCGATAACGCTTTTGATACAAGCATCACAGCTGCTACTCAATTCGTTAACGGAGCAATCAACTACGCTTCATTCGGTGGTAAGAAAGATGTAGCTATCGCTTTAGGCGTTAACTCTATCTCTGCTTACGGACGTACTTTCCACAAGAAGCGTCTTAACGCTTTATCTCACCCACAAATCACTTCAGTAGGTGGTGCTACAGTATTCTCTAAAGAGGCTTACTTAGTTCCTGCTGGAAAGATTAAGGTTGAGCAAGGTGGTGGTCAAGTAGACCGTATGATGATGCGTTACTTAGAGATGCCAGATGGCGTTAATAGTCGTTTTAGGGAAAAAATGCTCGGCGGATTAGCTCCAACTCCAACTTCAGATACTGATACACTTGATATTGTGTACAGTTCTATCGAGGGGCTTGAGACAGTCGGAAATGAGCATTTCGTGAAGTACAGCGTATAATTTTCATTAATGTCTAGCTTAAAAGGGAGGAAGAAATTCTTCCCTTTTTTGTTTTAATTTTTCTTGTTCCCAATATTTTTTCTCTCTATCTTTGTTACATCAAAAAGTAAATGATATGAAAAAATGTACAATGTGCGGACAAGAAAAGCCGCTAACAGAATTTGCAGTTGAAAAAAATAGCAAGAAAGATGGTCGTCGCTCTTCTTGTAAAATTTGCACGAGTCAAAGGATTAAACAATACTTTATTAATAATCCAGAAAAAAAGAAAGAGTCGGACAAACGCTCTTATGAAGAAAACAAGGCTAAAAAGCTTGCTCAAAAAAAAGAATACTATCTTCGTAAAAAAGAGGAAATTTTAGCTAAACGCAAAGAATATCATATAGCTAACAAGGAATCTAATAATCTCAAATCTCGAGAATACAGAGAAAAGAACTTAGAAAAAGTAAAAGCTAAGGTTAGGGAGTATCATAGAAATAACGTTAAAAGACTTAGTGCAAAAAAAATGGAGTTTATTAAATCAGACCCATTAAGAATATTTAAGGAACGAATTAGGTTATTAATAAAAGGTGGATTTGCTAGATTAAGACAAGATAAAGCTCGTAAAACTAATCAAATCATTGGAGCAGACTGGGAAACAGTTAAAGACCATATAGTATCTCAATTTAAAGACGGTATGACTTGGGAGGCGTTTGTTGCTGGAGAGATTCACATTGACCACATTAAACCTTTAGCATCAGCGACTTGCGAGGAAGATATTATTGCGCTAAACCACTACACCAACCTACAGCCTTTATGGTGCTTGGATAATTTATCCAAAGGAGCTACCTTTGAAGGAGTAAATTATAAAACCAAACAATAATAAAAATGAAAGCATCCGATTTTAATCTTCTATCAGAGAAGATGATTAGAAAGCTCAAGCCAGATGAAAGAGCTATTTACAGAGTAATCAATGTTCGCCCTGACCCTGATAATGCAGGAAAGTTCTTAATGCCATCTGCATTACAGATTCGTGCAACAGATACTATTTTAGACAAAGGTACAGGAGAGTTTGTTAATATTGCAGCCATTGAGCGTACAGACTTAGAAGGCAATGCGATATTTATTAACATTATTTTTAATGCATCGAATATGGGTTACCTATTTTTAAATGGTAATAACCCGTTGCATCAGAAAATCTATCAGTATGTAGAGTTATGTAATTATAACGAATCAAACCCTGATAGAAATGCTAATGACTACGAAGCATTATTTTCTCGTATTGATGCACAGAAAGAAGCTAAGACTGAAAGAAACTTGCGTAAATTAATCGTAAAAGCAGTTAACTTAGCGTTAGATTTAGATGACACTAAGGCAAGAGAGGTAGCTTTGGCACTTGGTATTGACGCTGAAAGTAATGATGAATTGCGTAATGAGTTAGAGGATTATGCTGGAGATTATCCAGAAGAGTTCTTAGAAGTTGTTGAAAGAGCTTCTTTAGTGAATGAGACTGCGTTAAAGGACGCTGTTAAGAAGAACATTATTAAGAATGATGTGAATGCATCATGCTTTAAATGGGTTGAAACAGGAAAGGTAATCTTTACTTACGTTAAAGGTAAGGACAAGAATTACTTTAAGGAATTAGCCGACCATTTATTAGAAACAAATCCAGATGAGCTAGAAGCCATCAAGAGCCGTGTAGGCTAAATCCGATTACAGGATTGATTTGTTTGGTTGGGTTAATAAGAAGGCGTTACATATTGTAACGCTTTTCTTTTTTATAGCAATTTTATTTATTGTATATTTGAACAAATTATCCTAGGCTCAATATGGCTATAAATTTTTCAGCACAATTTATTGTAAACGAAAAGACCTCGACTAGGGTTTTGCGTTTAACAGATACATCGACAGGGTTTACCTTATCTAAAGGTAACTTTATAGTTACGTTCCCAGATGGCTCTGTGGTATCAAACACAGACTTTTCATCACCTGAGATTAGTGCTCCAGGAGGAAATACAAGCATATCTTTAATAACAGATATTGATAATACTGTTTTAACTGGAACATATGTAATTAATTATGTTGCTTTAGATACGTCTTTAAACGAATATAATAAAACGGAAACGTTTGACTTTAACTGGGAGAAACCTGCTAAGGCAATCATTAATGATTCAGATGTTGTTTTGCCAGAGGTTCAATTTAAGGACTTAACTGCTTATGAAACTTCAGGCAGTTTTACAGGAACATTAACTAGAAACTTTTATACAACAACTCCTTCAACAAGTGAGGTAGGAGTAATTACAAAGACTAGTGTAGGAGACATTTTAACGCCCTCTCACTTAACGAAATACTACGAGGGTATATATCTTGTCAACTCTGATATTTCGGTGGCTTATACGCACACTTCTAAGTCTTGGTTAACTGTTGCTTATACAGATTTATTGCAAGAAACATTTGACGTAAGAGAAGCTCCTACTCAAGATGAGTTGGTTGCTTTAATGAATACCTATAAAGACCAGATTGAGGCGTATAAAACTACGAATCCTAGCCAGTATGAGATAATGAATGAGCAGTACGATTTAGTACTAGCGTTATATTCTCATATTCTTGCTCGTTATGAAACTAATACACTTGGGGGGTCTAAGGCTATTTTAGACCAGTTATTAGGATTACTTCCTCCTACTGAGCCTTATACATACAAGGCGACTCAAATGTTGCCGTTTACAATTAACTTTTCTACATCTTTAACTGGTACTGGAACAACTGGTACTATTCCTAAGTTTACGGCGGCTAATGCTCTTGGAGATAGTATTATCAGGGAGAGTGGCGGAATGATTGGTATTGGTAAAGCACCTACGACAGTATTAGATGTTAACGGTACTATTCAAGGCACAGCTATTGTTAAATCAGGCGGCACTTCTTCTGAGTTCTTAAAAGCAGACGGTAGTATTGATTCAAATACTTACTTAACAACTGGTTCTGCGGCTTCTAATTATCAACCATTAGATGGCGACTTAACTGCTATTGCAGGATTGGCAGGAACAATTGGTTTACTAAGAAAGACATCTGCTAATACTTGGGAGCTTGACACATCTGTTTATTTAACAGGAATCAATTCTGGGCAAATAACTACTGCTTTAGGATATACACCTGAAAACGCAGCTAACAAAGGTGTTAATAATGGATATGCTGGATTAGATAGTACAGGTAAAGTTCCTTCTACGCAGCTTCCTTCTTATGTTGACGATGTAATCGAGGCAGCTAACCTAGCAGCATTACCTGCAACAGGTGAGACTGGAAAGATTTATGTAACGTTAGATACGAATAAAATCTATCGTTGGACAGGTAGTGTTTACGTAGAAGTATCTCCTACTGTTGGAGTTGTTTGGGGGGCAATTTCTGGAACATTAGCTAATCAAACTGACTTGCAATCAGCTTTAGATGCTAAGCAGGCAAATTTAACATTAACTACTACAGGTACAAGTGGCGCTGCAACATTAGTTGGTTCAACTCTGAATATCCCTATATATCAAGGTGGTGTAACTAGCTTCAATACAAGAACGGGTGCTATTACATTAACATCTTCGGACGTTACGACTGCTTTAGGATTTACTCCTGTAACAAATGCTCGCACGTTAACTATTAATGGATTAACTCAGGATTTATCAGATAATAGAAGTTGGACAGTTTCAGGTACTATACCATCTGGCGGTACAGCTGGTCAAATCTTGGCTAAGATTGATGCAACTAATTACAATACTCAATGGATTGATAATTTTGCATCTCAATTAAAACATGAGGTTAAACTTGGAGCTACTTTAACAAAGGGTAAGGCTGTTTATGTGTCAAGTGCTGATGGGACTAATATGATTGTTTCTGCAGCATCAAATGCATCAGAAGCTACATCATCAAAAACTCTAGGATTACTAGAAACTGGAGGCGCAACAAATGACCTTGTAAAGGTTGTTACAGAAGGATTACTTGCTGGATTAGATACGTCTACCGCTACAGCTGGAGACCCAGTTTGGTTAGGTACAGACGGAAACTTAATCTTCGGATTAACTAATAAACCAACTGCTCCTGCGCATCTAGTATTTATTGGTATTGTAACACGTGTGCAATCCAATAATGGAGAAATATTTGTTAAAGTTCAGAATGGCTTTGAGCTAAATGAGATTCACGATGTATCAATTGTTTCTAAAGCTAACAACGATGGCTTATTCTATGAAGCATCAACTGGTTTATGGAAAAATAAAAGCATTGCAACAGTTTTAGGATATACCCCACAAGCTCAATTAGATGGTACAGGCTTTGTAAAAATAAGTGGTACAACAATAAGCTACGATAATAATACCTATGCGACTACAACACAATTAGATTTAAAAGCAAATATCTTAAACCCTGTATTTACTGATAATATATATATTAGCGGGACTAACCCAAGATTGTATTTTACAGATACTGATAGCAATCCAGATTATACGATTTTTATAGATGAAGGGAATTTCTATATTTTAAATCAAACTTCAGGAGCTTATAAATTATTAATACAAGAAACAGGTAATATTAGTGCGGGTGTTGGCAATAGTATGATTGCTACTTCGTTCATTAGAAGAGGAGGAACTTCGGAGCAGTTTTTAATGGCAGATGGCTCGGTAAGTGAAGGCGATGTATTTAATTATCCAGGAATTGGAATAGCAGTATCTGGCGGTGGCGGATGGCTTACTTCAATAGATGATAATTCTGCTAATTGGAACGCTGCATATTCAGCTCGTATTAGTTCTCTTACAACAACAGGAAACAGTGGTGCAGCTACCTTGGCATCTAACGTTTTAAATATACCTAATTATACCATTGCGGGATTAGGTGGTCAACCAGCATTTACTTCTGGTACTGGATTTGTTAAGATATCTGGAACCACAATTAGTTATGTTGATGAAACTTACTATTTAGCTTCTAACCCTTCTGGATATATTACATCTGCTGCTTTAGCTCCTTATTTACCTTTAGCAGGAGGCACATTAACAGGAGCTTTAGGTGGAACAAGTGCTACGTTTTCTGGTGACGTAACTGCTAATTCTTTTGTAAAATCAGGTGGAACTTCTTCTCAATTTTTAAAAGCAGACGGCTCTGTTGATATAAGGTCATTTGTAACAACTGGTGCGCTAGATAATTACTTACCTTTAACTGGAGGCTCGTTAACTAATAGCTTAAGCTCTGGTTATGTTTTATCTGTAACAAATACTACAGCGGCAGCAGATGCAAATGGCTTGTATGTAAACATTGCTTCTGGGTCAACTGGAACTCCTTTCAGAGTAGATAGGGGAGGAGTTTCTCTTATAAGTGTTAATTACTTAGGAGCTACACTTTTAAAAAGTACTATTACTGCAAATGCATTTATTAAAGCTAGTGGTACTTCTTCTGAGTATTTAATGGCGGACGGCTCGGTAAGTACAGGACTTTCCTTTACTTATCCAGATGCGGGAATAGTAGTTTCTACTGGCACTGCTTGGGGAACTTCGATAACTGATAACTCTAGCAATTGGAATACAGCTTATTCATTAAGAATAGCTTCTGCTACAGCTCCTTTAAACATTACAGGAACAACAATATCCATCTCTCAAGCTGGAGCTTCTGCTAATGGATTTTTAAGTTCTACAGATTGGAATACATTTAATAACAAAGTATCAACTTCTGCTTTATCTGCTTATTTGCCTTTATCAGGAGGCACACTTGCAGGAGCTTTAAGCGGTACAAGTGCTAGCTTTAGTTCGACTTTAAGTGCAAGTAGTACAACATTAACGGCTTCAGCAAATACTTACGCTGGAGGTGCATTAAGATTAAATTCATTTACTGGTGGGACTTCTATTTATTTGACTTCAAGCGGTGGTTTTTTTGCTTTATCTAATGGAGGAGGAGCTGACCATTTACTTATAGCCTCCACAGGCGCAGCCACGTTTGCGAGTAGTGTTACGGCAGGGCAATTAATTGTGTCTGCGCCTGCAACAACTTCTTATGGAAGTTTAAATGCGGTTACAAGTGGGTATGCTTATCAGGAATATAAATATAGTGGAACTGCTTATGGTTATATTGGTCAGCAATCATCATTTATTGCTGGTTCATCTAATACTGACTTAGGAATTGTTTCATTAAATAATTTAATTTTTGGAACAGGTGGTAGCTTTACCGAACGTATGCGGATTACTTCCGCTGGCAACGTAGGAATCGGAACGACTTCGCCAACAAATGGTAAATTAGTAATTTCAGATTCTGGTTCTAATAAATTATCACTTGATGGAGGTTCTTCTCAAAATGGTATGCGTTTTGAAGCTACTGGCGGAGCAAATGCTTTTTATTTATTTAATGGTACTATTTCATCGGCAGGATTTGGTATATATAATGTCTCATCTGGAGCTTTCCCATTTTTTGCTACAAATGCTGGCAACGTAGGAATAGGAACGACTTCGCCAGGAAGTTTATTGACATTATATGCTACAACAACACCAACTATTGCATTTCAAAATTCTGGTGCAGTAAGGGGGTATTTAAGTGCTGATAGTGCCAATAATATATACAATGCAGTTACTGGAAATGGTCACGTATTCCAATGTGATTCTACCGAACGTATGCGAATTACTAGCGGGGGCAACGTAGGAATAGGAACGACGGCACCAAATAGAAATCTGCATATTAAATCTTCAAATGGAGGTGCAACTGCACAGCTACAATTTGAAAGCATTGGTACCGTAAAGGGTTATATGGGGGTATTTTCGGATACTATTTATATCACTTCTGGAGGAACATTTAACAGTGGTTGGTCATTAGATGGTTCTTTTGGTGTAGCTTCAATGGAATTAAATTCATTTAATGGAGGTTCTACCGTTTTATTCTCTACAGCTAATAGTAATAGCACTCCTACCGAACGTATGCGGATTACTAGCGATGGAAAAGTAATGATAGGGACTACTTCGGCTCCTGGTGCTGCTGGTGTTTATACATTTACAGTTAGACAAGGTACTGATAGAAAATTCAGTATAGCTCAGCAAGATGGTGAACTTTCTTTAGAATCCTATAATGATACTAATTCTGTTGGAGTTCCAATGAGAATTTATTCAAGTAAAACTCAAATTCTAAACGGAAACGTATTATTAGGGACTACAACAGACAATGGAAATAGATTGCAAGTTAATGGCTCTGTTTCCGCAACTTCATTTTTCGAATCTTCAGATAAGACTATCAAGACTTTAATCGAGGATAACTACCAGACTAAAGGAATCGAAAGCGTAACTGCTAAGTTATACTTAAAGAATGGAGTTGAGGAACTAGGTTACTTTGCGCAAGACGTGCAAGCGATTCTACCTAGCGCAGTTAACAAAGGCGCGGACGGATTATTAAATCTTTCTTACCGCGAAGTGCATACTGCTAAAATAGCTAGACTAGAAAAAAGAGTAGAAGAATTAGAAGCACAATTAAATTTAATTTAAGATGGACTGGAATTCAGTAGCTTCTAATCAAGCCGTTTCCTGGGATAGCTTAATAAATGCTTGCCTTAGTGGACGTTTTAATCAATTATTAACTATGCCTCCTTCTGGTGAGTCTGCTTCACGATGTGTTCGCAGAGAACTAGTGGAATCATATATTCAAATAGAATCTGCACCTTTGTCTGGTGTTCCAAATAATGAGTTAGTAGTAAGAAGCCAATTAGTGGCAGTACAAGAAACATACTATCGTTTAATTGGTTGTTTTGATACACAATACTATTATACTAAAGTTGCTCCAGTTTCATTGCTTGATATAGGACAACGTTATAAGCTTGTTGATACTACCACTTTATACTTCACCTGGGATGGAACTTCTCAGGTTTCATATCAACCATCTAATTATATTCATGGACTTGTAAGAGATGGTCGTTTTATTGGATGTCCTTAATTTTAAACTTTAAATAAATAATAATATGGCTTTTAACTGGTTAATTTCGCAATTAGATTCTATTCCTACTTTAGATGGAATGGAGAAAGTAATTTCTACAATTCATTACAGAGCGCAAAAAACTCACACTGAAACTATCTTTGACGCTGAAACAGAAACAAGTTCAGAGAAAGATGTGTTCACAGCTGACACCTATGGAGCTTTATCCGTAGGTGCACCACACGAAGCGAGTTTCACTCCTTATGATGAGGTTACAAAGGAAATGGTCGAAGGATGGCTTACTGCTGGCTTAGATACTGAGAAAATCGAGGCTAATTTAGATGCACAGATTCAAAACTTCTTAACACCTCCAATCGTAGCATACGCTTTGCCGTGGATTCCTGCGGTATCAGCACCAGCTACTGAAGAACCTGCTACTGAAGAAGAAACTATTCCCGAATAATTATTATATTTGTCAAAAATAACCAAACAAAGAAATGGAGAAAATTACATTAAGTCTTAACGACGCATTAGCTTTAGAAGCAGAATTAAATGGTATAGTAAACCAGCAGACACAAGAGGTTCTTTTTAAAGGACTTTTATCTGAAAAGATGAGCTTAAAGACCAAGTACTGGTTGACTAAGTTGTCTGATAAATTAGCTTCTGAGAAGAAAACTATTGACACATTAAGAGAAGAGTTAATTAAAAAACACGGAACAGAAGGCGAGAATGGAACGATTTCTATTGTTGCTTTTGAAGACGAAGATAGAACAAAGCCTACTAAGGAGTACATCTCTTTTGTAAGCGAAGTAAATGCATTGTTAGCCGAAGAGAAGGAGTTTGAGTACAATCCACTGCCTCTTGAAGACTTGGCTGAGATTTCTAGTGAGGGTAGATTCAATTTAATCTTCAAATTAATTAAAGAAGACTAATGGATTTAGTTACTCTAGGAATCACATACGGGGCGATTTGCATAACAGCAGTCGCCCTTTTATCTTATCGGATTATTAAGAATCCTGATGGAGAGCGCTTTACCTATAAAAAGGTTTTGCCTTAGCGCAAAAGACCACTATCTTTGTTATAGATATCTTAGAAGAATGGACAATACTATTGAGCAACTAAAGGCTTACTTATTCCCGACAGTAATTTCGATTATGTCGATAATGATTTGGCACGACGTCAGTGAAATGAAAGCTGATATTAAGCAGTTAATAGTACAATCTAATGTAGATAAGACAAGGATAGATAACCTAGAGCGTCAAATCTACAAAACAGGATTAAGATTACCCACCCCTCCTTCTAAGCTACCACTTCAGGTAGATATGCGTCAAGTAGTGGCAATCAAGCCAGATGAAGACGATAAAGTTTACTCGTAGAAAACAACAAGCATTTATATACCTAACTCACTAAAAATTATGTCTTTCTTTTCTTCCCTTTTCCGCGACGACAATGACATCAACGAAAAATCTGTCCTAGGATTCTTATCATTTGCAATCCTTTTCATCTATGGTGTTGTAGATGTTGCCACAGGATACTTTGGTCAACAGTTCGTTATCGAACCAATTATCTTAGAAGTATTCGCTGCTTTAACATTCGGCTGTTTTGGTATCTCTTCTTACGAGAAAGTACAAAACCGTAAGACAGATGCAGAGCGCGAAAAGAACTTACCTGGAGGCTTAGACCCTCTACCGGAAGATGAAGGTTAATATAGCCCTGTTCGTGTGTTGTATGATTGCTATCTTCTATGCTTACACAAAGCATATGGAAGCAGGAGAGGCTCGTCCTAATGACACACTAGTTGTGCACGATACAGCTTGGCAGAGATACGATTCATTAATAGTTAGGAAAGTTCCTATCCCTTACGAGGTTATTGTGGAGGTTGCGTCTAAACCAGAGATGTTACCTGACACAAACTATGCTAAATTAAAGCAACAGTATGTGGCATTATTACAACTCTATCTAAATAAGATGGTCTACCACGATACTATTCGCGTAGGAACATATGGATACATTGCGGTATTAGACTCAGTAAAAGAAAACAAAATAGCATACAGAAGAACGCGTGATAATTTCGACATACCAGTTGTTAAAGAAACTAAAACTATTACTAAGTATGCACCACCTGCGCGCAACCTATTTGTTGGAGGAGGCATTGTCGTTAACAACACTATTGGGATAAGAGGTGCTGAGGCAGGAATGATTTTAAAAACCAAAAAAGACCAGCTGTATAACATTAAAGCTTCTGTCGATTTAGACGGTAAAGTTATGTACGGCGTTGGTTATTACTATAAACTAAAATAAGATGAACTTAATCAAATGGATTAAAGCGTTACTTGCCACAAATAAGAAGATAGAGATAGAAGAAATTACTGTTCCAGTAACAACTATGCTTCCTAAAAAAAAGAAGTACTACGTTAAGAAAAAGAAATAATATGCTATTAAGACTAGGTTCATTTGGGGAGGACGTCACTAAGCTACAAGTTAAGCTTGGCGTAGACCCTATTGGCAAGTTTGGTCCTAAGACAGAGGCAGCTGTCAAAGGTTGGCAGTCTGCCCACGGTTTGACGCCAGATGGGATTGTAGGAGATGCGACGTGGGCAAGGATGTTTGCACCTGTAGTAGAATCGAAAGGAATACTAACAATTTCAGGCACATCTACATCAACATATATTGTTCCTGCACCACAAGGATTCAAACTAGATGCACTTAAAGGACACGTTCCTCAAGCTGTTATTGATGCAATTCCTGATACAGCAGCTCGTTTTGGAATTACAACTCCATTAAGATTAGCGCATTTTTTGGCACAGTGTGGGCATGAGTCAGGTGGCTTTAGAGCTACACAGGAAAACCTTAACTACTCGGCTAAAGGATTATGCGGAATCTTCCGCAAATACTTTCCTAGTGTAACTGTTGCAATGCAATACGAACGCAAGCCAGAGAAGATTGCTAACAAGGTTTATGCTAACCGTATGGGTAATGGCAACGAAGCATCTGGTGAGGGATGGAAATATCGTGGCAGAGGTTATATCCAATTGACAGGTAAGGAAAACTACAAAGCATTTGATGCTACGGTTCCTGAAGATATTACGGCTAACCCAGATTTAGTAGCTACTAAGTATGCACTAGCCTCCGCAGCTTTCTTCTTTAAGAAGAATAATTTGTGGAGTATCTGTGACAGGGGTGCTGATATGGCAACTGTTACTTCTGTAACTAAACGTGTAAACGGTGGAACTATTGGTTTAGCTGACCGCCAAAAGCATTTTAACGAGTTTTATCATTTATTGGCATAATGGCAAAGCAAAAACCATCATCGGAGAATAAAAAGGTTGTATTTGGAGTACGTCGAAACGGCAAGCACAAGAAGACAAATGGTCCAAAAGAAAGCCCATCTAAACCCTCGCGTGGGCAAGGATAATTATGAGACTACTGCTCAGCATATTGTTATTTTGGTTTATGAAACCCACAGAAATAACTGTAGCATCTGTACAGAATAATGTACAGATTGGCGCTCTTGCTGGCAATAGAAACTTAGAGTTTGGTGTGAAGAATATGTTAGAGGAGTTCCTTCAAGAAGCAGGGCACGATGTCTCCGATGACGCACCAACTCAGATTAAGGTAGAGATTCTTTATTTAGACGTATTAAAAACTCAGTCCAACCTATCAGTATTCCACAACAATAAGGAAGCTGTAGTTATTAGAATGAGAGGGAAATTAATACAAGATGGCAAGGTTAAGAAGACCATTATCGTTGAAGAGCAAGCAGAAGAAGTTTCAATGTCTGCATTGCTAATTGACGAAGGAGGAAAATTTAATCAGACTAATCTGAGTTCCGCATTAAAGAAATCTTGTAACACCTTAATCACTAAGCTATTATAATGAAAAAACTATTCTTTACCCTTGCAGCAATTCTGCTGCTTACCTACAGCACATCTGCTCAAACAGTTAAGTTAAGTTTGCAAAATGCAAACACTAACACTAATGTCAATGGCGCTGTAATTAATAAGGGAGACGAGTTTCTTGTAACTGTGATGGCAGACGGGAACGGAAACACTTCTACTCGCGCTTTATACTTTGACTTTGAATATCAGAATACCGCATTCCAATTTATAAGCGTTAATCATACTGGCACAGGAGGGAACGGAGGCATCATTCCTTATGGTTCACAAATATCAATGGACTATCAGGATTATCCAGGCTATAACTACAACAAGACTACCCAGAACACAACTGATAATGGGAACACTAACTACTACAATTCTCAATACAACTACACACAGGGAGGCTCTAAGTCAATTCTTCGTGTATACCTTAACTGGACTGTAGCGTCAGGTGGTTTAGGTAAAGATAGGCTACTTGTTCTTAAGTTTAAATTAAAGACAGACGCTCCTGGATACGCTTGGAATCCAATTGCAATGAACTTTGCAGCAGCGTTCAATCAGAACGGAACTAGCGGAGCTACGTTGATGACAACGCCTCTTACAAGCGTTATTATGCTAGACCCAACTGCTACTAAGTATGTTACAGCAAGCATTGATTACAACGCAAATACGGACGCTCAGTCGTTAACTAGAATTGCTTTTACAGATAGCGTTAGAAACACAGTTTATTTAGTAGACGCACTATCTGATGGGACAATTCCTGTTGACCAAAATCAACTGCAACCTAATACTGTTTACCACGTTAGGACATTGTTTAATATGGACAGCATTAAAGACCTATACGCGGCAGCAGTTACTGTCTCAGACTACACAACTGCGCAGGCTGAGTTTGTTACACAGAACTTAGATGGAACATTCAAGAATCAAAACATTACAACAGGTATGGGATATCTAGCGGCTAATGTCAACAATAATAAAAACCTTGATGGAGGCGACTTAGTTAAGCTATTCGCGCAGGTATCGGGTGTAGAGTCATTGTTTACCCTGCCAACTAACTATGCAGCAGGAACAGATATGTATGCAAGTGTACCTACGTTTACTGATTCTACTTTTAATGCATTAACTGCAGCTAATTGGAAGGACGTAAGTAGAAACTATGTTCGCTTTAAGACAGCTGAGATTGGAAAGAACCTTCCGTTAAAAATCAAGTTTGTTATCCCAGGCGATATCAATAGAAGTCACAGCTCACAAGTTGTTATTGGCAACTCAATAGCTACTAATGCAGTACCTAGCTTAAAGAAAAACTTAGCTAGAACAAAAACTGCTAACTTATTAATTAACACACCTCAATTTATTCCATCTATTAATGTTACAATTTTAGGTAAAACTGTAACAACTAACAGTTTTGAGATACCTGTTAAAGTAAATACAGGAGCAAGTAATGTTGCAGCACTCCAATTTGAGTTCGTTTATGAACCAACAAAAGTTAAATTTGTAGAGCTGTTAAATGAGCTACCTAATACTTGGTACACCTTTGTGGATAATAAAGCAGGACGTGTAAGATTTGGGGCATTAGACAAAGAATTAAAGAATCCAGTAACTGGTGAGCTTACTCCATTTAAGTTAAAGTTTGAGACTATTGGTAATGGAGCTGACATTAATTCAGTGATTCGGGTGTCTCCTAATATGGATGCGGCATCTAAGACAGGATATCAACTAGGGATTAATT
>Ga0247722_10000577_pt1 | contig 21933 bp, 22 predicted proteins | sample MSEWelMarce3H_FC_FD_189094 | JGI IMG/M metagenome (GOLD analysis project Ga0247722, IMG submission 189094) | Subsurface sediment microbial communities from gas well in West Virginia, United States - MSEEL Well Study Marcellus 3H_FC | ecosystem: Environmental > Terrestrial > Deep subsurface >... | reverse complement strand
TTTTGCATAATATAAATAAACATATTTATATTATTTCTCATGTAAATACTGTTGAACAATATTGGTCATTACATATGCAAAAAATGAGATAAACCAGAATTGAAATAAGATTCAATTACCCGATTTACATAAACGCCCTTCTTATGTAGAAATCGTTTACCGCGATTCGTTGGATTTTTTCATATCCATATTGAGCTAAATAATCACTGCAAAATGGCTCGTCGTAATTATTTTCAATAACAAATAATTTTACATTATAAACATTTAAATCAATGCCTTTCAAAACGTCTAGCTCAGTATTCTCTGTATCAATCGAAATAAAATCGATATTTTTTGGAAAATTCAATTCTACTAACAACGAATCTAAGCTTCTTACCTTAACGTTACATGATGACACATTCGTAATTAAGTCTTTGTGAGATTCGACCAGACGAGCGTCTGGTTCCAATGAAGATATTGCGCATAAATTATCATCTAAGTGGAATATGGTAAATTCTTTATCATCTGCATCTGCATTCGATATGCAACATTGGTAACATTCTTTTCTTATTTGTTTGCATTTGTCGAACGCAGTTTGAATTGGTTCAATACAAAGAGCTCTCCAACCACTATGTTCAAAATGTAGAGTATTACTTAATGAAATGCCATCATATGCGCCAACTTCAATACAAACTCCATTGTTCTCGTTTGGGAATAAGCGTCTTATGTATTCATCTTCGCCATGTTGTGCAAAATAAGACATTATATATTTAACATATTATTAATAATGCGTTAAATATACGCATAACATATGCGATAACCCGCTCAAATGTGTAAAAAGTTACTATAGACCATGCAAAATGTCGTCTATGCTTACTAACGGTTTCCATCCAAGTCGGGCTAGCTTCTTTGCACTCCCTCGAATATTTGTAGGTGTCAAATCTCCACCTAAATTATTGCACTGAATTACAACAACTTCTAATCCAGTTGACTTTTCAAATAAGACGTTGTCTTTGCATTCTAACTCGATTCCATTATTTGCATATAATTTAATGACTAAATAGGATATTCTATGACTGTCAGTGTCACATATTAAATAGTTGTCGCCGCTATTTTGAGAAATAATGACGTGGATTGCATTTGCAACATCCATAGCATGTAAAATATTTCTATATGAATCCAGATTTCCAGTTTGCAGTGCGGTTTTTGTTCCAGCATTCCACGATTTAATGTGAGCAGAAACTTTATTCAATAAAAAAACCGGTTTTTTTAAAGGGGATTCGGTCGTAAATATAACTCCATTTGAAAAAGGCAAACCATATGTATTTCTATAAAACTCAACCATGGAATGGCCCATTATTTTTGCGATAGAATAAGGATGTAGATGAAACATGTTATGATCGTCTTCACTAATTTCATAATCATTATGTCCTTTATACATTTCACTACTTGATGCGTTAAATAATTTGGTCTTCCATCCCTTGCGGTGTATAATATCACACAACGATGCAGTTAACATCCCGTTGCATTGTAGTGTTTCTATGGGATTTTTAAACGCATATTGCGAACTGGAAATAGACGCCAGATGAATAACTACATCCGGTTTAACAATGGATAGAACGTGTTCTAATTGCATTGCATTATTCATATCAAAGTAAAACTTGGTTACGTTGGGTTCGTTATTTTGTGCAGACCGACTGATTCCATATAAATTATAATCGGTGCATCGTTCTTTTATATAATGCGCAATCATACCATCGCAACCAGTAATTAACATTTTTGGTTTTGAACCAACAATTTCAAACTGAGGAAATGGAAATACGAACTGCCCTCCCGCATCTAAAAACGCCTTTTCGCGAACAAGAATCTCTTCACGAAAATGCCAGGGCAAAACCAATAAATAATCTGGCGGATTTTCTCTCATGGTTTCTTCGCCAATAATCTCAATCCCAGTGTTTGTCATTTTGCCAATCTTCTTTGGGTTTCTTTCTACAGCATATTTCATGTCATTTTCACCTAATTTCGCGTATTGAAGTAAACAATTGCCCTTTGTTGATGCACCATAAACATGCATTTTTTTACCATTGCTATTGACACAGTCTACAAAGTCTCGTAATCTTTTCACTTCAATGTCACAGTTGGTCATAAACTGTTCGAATACATTATTATTCAATAACCCATAATCAATCTCCTCCTTTAGAATTCGATTAATTAGTTCGACGTTTTCGTTATATGTGCGAGACTGCTTCTTTGCAAAATAAACCCTGAAGCTGCCGCCGTTACAGTCATTAAATTTAACATCAATAATTTTAAGGTTGGCTCTATCCGCGATTTCTTTGATTTGATGTAATGAATAATATTCCAAATGTTCGTGGCAAATAGTATCAATGCTATTTGTTTTTAACATGGATAATAAATAGCTTTGTTCGCACGTCCAAATGCCATCGTCGTGTAAAATAGAATATATATCTTTTGCAAATTGCACCGGGTCAGGCAAATCATAAAACATTGAAATCGACGATACCATCTTACACTTAGTGTCGCCGTACACTTTTGTAAAATTTGCATGAGTGAAGTAAGTCGGGATTAGTTCTACGTCTCCATAATATTCTTTAAATTGAGATCCAGTTGGGTCTACGCCGATGCGCTTAAGACCACTCGAATAATATTGCAACATGGTAGAATCGTTACTACCAATATCTACAATTGTATCTCCGTCTTGCAGATTTACAATGGACGCTATTTCTAATTGATAGTTTTTTAAATGTTCTCGCATTGTATTACTTATGCCAGACCGATAACCATATTCATATTCATACAATTCAGCAGAAAACGTTGTTTGTAGTAATTGTAACAATCTGCAATTATTGCATACACATAGGTCGATTGGAGTTTTTGGAGTAGTAAAATCACCGTAAACTGGAAAGCGAGATGTTATATATTGTTCACCGAGTGATATTACAATAGTGAGATCGTTTGATTTGCAAATACGACACTGTTCGATATTTGATATATATGACATTTATTAATATATATAATGCTATATTGCTGATTGTATATTTATATAATTTTATAGAAATATACAATTATCATTATTGTGTAAATCATGTCAATGTGATTCTTCGAATGTGGGGCATAGATAATTATCTAACATGTATACTCGAATGAAATATTATAGCAGTTTCAACATTACATCAATTGAGTAAGTAAGACGCATGTAATAAAATCTATACGGATAGTATATAGTTTAGTTGAATCATGGATCTACAGAATAACCAACATATTTACGGGATACCTAATGGTGTTTTGTATGGGCAAAATGACAGAATTGATGAATTGAATGATCGATTGAGCCAGCGACATTTCTCGGATTCCCCATTAGAGCCCAATTATGACCCTCGTCCTGCTCAAACTAAGAGAACCTTATTTCCTATGGTGAAAAATGCCCGTCATACAACGGAGCCATCAATGCAATATCCGGTATTCAATCAGTCCGCAAATTTCAACCCCGGCAATAGCAATGCCCCTACAGCCGGGTTCAGACAAAACGTGGATGTTGAAACCGTTTTACGTAACCAAACATTTGCTTTGCAACGCGGTGCCAGTCAATCTGTTTATGTTCCGTCTTCCGCGAGCGAATTGTACAATGTTAGTGTAGTGTCAAGTCCGTCGATTCAGCCTCACCCCGATTTATTCGCCCCACATACATTTTCGAATCAGGCTCATCCTAATTTAGCGGGTGTAAATATTGGCAATGACCGATTTTTCAATCATACACGAACACAATTGCGCAATCAATAAAACATTTTTGTGTCGTTTTATTATATACCAATCTATATAATAAACCAATGCTTGAGTCGTTATATGCAATATTTACTACTACAAATCCAAACCTATTTTTTTTAAGGCAGGTTCTCATATTTGCGATTATATTGGTAGTTGTAGTCATATCAAAAAAATTATACACTCGTGCCAAGCCAGAAGGGTTTGCGCAGCAAGACCCGTTTGTATATAAATACGGTAAAAGTGCAATGGATTCATTTTATGCGGATATTTATGATTCATTACATGATACCCGTTATCGTTCTCAACGCGAGTTACTTAAAATAGTCGAAATGACTGACCCGTCCGTGAATAACAGTACTATATTGGATGTAGGTTGTGGTACTGGCTATATCGTGAATGAATTGACCCAGGCAGGGTACGAGGCATATGGAGTCGACAATTCAAAAGACATGTTACGACACGCCATGCAAACATATCCGGATGCAGAATATGTTTACGGAGACGTATTAAACCCGATGCAATTCGACAAATCAACATTTACACATATATTATGTACGTATTTCACTATTTATCAGTTAGAAGATAAGGCCAAATTTTTCCAGAACTGTTATTTTTGGATGAAACCGAATACGTATTTAATAATACACTTGGTTGATACTTCCAAATTTACACATATGATACCACACGAGGCTGCGCACAACGAAGAACACAAACTCCAAGGAAAGCGAATCATAACCTCCAATGCATTATTTAGTGATTATAAGTATAAGTGTTCATGTGAGATTCCCGAGGACAGTGACAATATCCGCGTCGAATTTAAAGAGACATTTGTTGATTTAGATACAGAGCATATTCGTCAAAATGAGTCACACCTGTTCATGGAATCCATGGACACCATCCTGAAAACAGCAACCCAAAACGGATTTATAATGCATGGTAAGGTAGACATGAAATCGTGCAATGGCGATGAGAACCAATTTTTATACATTTTGGAGCGACCCTTGTAAAATCGTTGTATAGAGCAAACCCTTTTCGCAAAATATAGTAGAAATGATTTTCCAGTATATTTTACTCATTTGGTTGGTTGTAGTTATTGTAGTATGGGCAACAATAAAAATCAAATATCCTTTTTGGAACAACCAACCCGTATTTCACACATACGACTATGTTCGTTCGTTATATAAACAACCATTTGTTGTGCACACAAACTGGCCACGTAAAACAAAATACGTGGACCCAGTGCATGTACATACGTACCCGGTAAATGACGACAATATGAAATTAATCAAAGACGCGGCGAAATTATTACAATCGCATTATTTATCGAGTGAAAGGATAGATTATATGATTCAATCAAACATGTTGTATGCGTTGCATACAGGCCAAACCGAACAATCGTATTTTTCTGTATATAAGGTTCTCGAATATGAACTAAAACCCAACCAAACTAATACAACCACAGAAATTGTCAAACTTGACAAAATTTTAGGGTGCATTACGTCGCGTGCATTAAGTATGTATATCCGCCCGACCAAGATGGAGCAAACTTTCACACCAATTCCTGTATATTTTATGGACTTTTTATGTGTACATCGAGAACAAGACTATAAAAATATAAGTAGAAAACTCTTGCAAACGCACGAATATAATCAGCGTACATACAATAAAAATATCCAGTGTAGTTTATTGAAGAAAGACGGAGAACAATTCAGCGGGATTCGTCCGCTCGTAACATATAAGGCGTATTCTTACAACATTCCATCTCGGAAAGTAACCAGATTGAAAACGAGTTACAACGTAAAGTTATTAATACCCGGAACAGTTAGTTTATTTTTTGATTTTTGTACGTTTAATATGCATAATGAGCCGAAAACATCCATGTTCGATATCATGGTTCTCCCTTCTATTGGAAATATTGTTGCACAAATAAGAGAAAAGAGTTTATATGTTGGTTGTTTGCGTTATATGGACACAGTATTAGGATTTTATTTTGTCAAAGATGCGCATCGGTATAACGAAGCATACGAGTCGAAAACTCTTACACTGGTTGCCAGTGTGCAAATATGCAGTGATTCACGGTTGTTTTATTTAGGGTTTTTACATGTATTAAGAGAAATAATACATACAAATGCTGACTACAAGGCGATTAATATTGAGAATATTGGACATAATCAATACATAAATGACATATGGTCGAACGAAAATGTTCCTAGCAATGCTACTGATATGGCATATTATAGTTACAATTATGTATACCCATGTTCTCCAATAGACGTGACGCGGTGCTTCATTTTACAATAACATTTTGATAACTTTATCATCGCCATCGAATAAACGTAATTGTAAAACATCGAATATATTGTAAAATCCAATGTATTGGTGGACTTGTATACGTAGGTTCTCAATGTCTTCGATTTTACCTATGAAAAAATGACAGGAAATATTGTTATACGTGGTGGTACATAAGAAACGCTCAATGGATATGTGAAGATTCAGCTCTTCGACCCATTCGCGGCGTAAGCATTCTTCGAGTGTTTCGTCTGGTTCTAGCTGCCCGCCTGGAAATTCCCAATAATTTGGGTTTGGCCCACGAGAATCCCGTAAGCCCATAAGTATGTTGCCCTGGGCGTCAAACATAATGCCACAGGCTACATTCGTAATGCCGCAGGCTACATTCGTAATGCCGCAGGCTACATTCGTAATGCAACAATCCACGTTCACAATGCCACAATCGCGACTCGTGCAACAATCTGCGATTGACATGCCACAATCTTTGCTCATGACCAAATGTGTATAGTGATAGTGATATTCAATGAAATATCATTATGTAGTTTATCTTATATATTTTCCGCTGCGGGCAAATGAATCGAGAACATAAATAACAAACACGCCTAAAAATGTATATAACAAGAATTCTTCGGTAATGTTATTCGTTTTTTCGTGTTGCTGTGCTTCCAACAAATGAATCATGTAATTAATTTTCTCCATGATCTTATCATCAAACCCCCCCGTCTGACCGCCAATGCCCATATTCGCGTAATACGGCTGCGACAATTTCGGTCGAGTGTTTTGGTAACTTTTGGCATAACTGTTATATACTTCTGCAGTAGGCTCGTTTGCTTTGTACATAGTCGGCGATTCAGGTGCGGATTTCATGGCATTAGATGCGGTTAAATAAGATGGCCGAGGAGGAACATATTGTCGGGCAGATGCTGGCGTTTCCGTATCTCCCTTCACCTGTATATTTGGCGGAGAAATCGGTTTAAATTCGCCCATTTTATTGTTCTCCATCGCAGCAGATGCAGTGTTCATTTTATTTAACAATTCATTCACTTTGGAGCTTTTATAGTCGTTCGTATTTTGTATATCAGCTAAAGTAGATGGTGATTGGAGACGATTATTTTGGGGATTGGGTTCATGCTCAATATCATTCTGGTCATCTCTAGTATCAACATCATCTGCTTGAGACGGCGGTTTTTTATAAGTACGTCTCATAGTGGACGGCCGCCGTCTGGGCTGTTCTTCATTTGTCCACGGACTTGCATATGATACTAAATTAGACATTTGAAAGAATCTTCTTTTACTTAAAAAATACATAGATTTTAATTCTACACAATTAAACCCTCAAAGATTGGTTGGGACGCTAAAACCTGACCATTGAAAAATCGCTGGCATAAACCACACAATCGCGCATTTGAAATGCGCAAACAGCATCACCTCGCTCACTCATAACTGCCGACGAAGTGGGCGTTTTGAATGTGCAAAGGTGTAAAACATAGAGGTCCGGAATATTCACTAAACTGGTTCATAAAGAAAATGACAGGTAAATATATAAAGCCATGAAAGCGACAGTTGCCCAGTTTATCCCGATTATATTAATATTGATAATGTTAACCTACTCCAAAGAATTTGTGCAATTCAGTCATTCTATTTTAGGCAAAGTAGCGGCGATTGCACTCGTTTTATTTTACACCCATTTAGATAAATACGTCGGCGTGGTACTATGTTTATTCGTGATAGTGTATTATCAAAGTGATTTTGTGGAAAATATGCTAAATACCGACGATATTATGAATGAAATGGCCGAAAGTGTGAAAGAAAGTACATCTGGTAACAAAGTAGATGACTCCATGCCAAATATCGATAAAATACAGGGTCGTGATAAAAAACAAACATCGCTCAGTGAATCCATGTCAAATTTGGCAGACGTATATCCTACAATCGAACATATGGAAGATGAGGATGTTGATGAACCCAGTAAAACTGGCAGCGTAAATGTAGTGAATGAATTTAGAAAAGAAAACTGTAAAGGTTCCGTCTTAATGTACAAGGACATGAAAGTGAAACCAGACATGATTGGACACATATTTCCAAACGTAGAATTTAAGGATGGCGAATGCAATGTGTGCGACAGCACATGCAAATTTTCTATTATAGAGAACCGTCTAAAAACAGAGAAGGAACTTTTTCGAACTGAGATTCCGGAAGGGGTGCAAAAAGAAACTGCAGCCGCTAAAAAGCAACTAACACATCAACGTAAAAATATATAGTAATAGCGTATATGGTAGAAAAAATTAAAAATCAATCTGGCATGTCAATGTTTAGATACGTTAATGAACAAATACAAGCGTTAAATAACAGCAAGGTGTTTGCAGGCATTATGATTATTACACTGAACATAGTATCACGTTTTGTAAATATTAAATTAAGCAAGACGATGGAGTCGTATTTAAAATACACCTTTAGCAAATATGTATTGGTTTTCACAATTGCATGGATGGGAACGCGTGATATATACATTGCGTTGTTTATTATGGGATGTTTTGCAATCGTGAGTGATTTATTATTTAATGAGGAAAGCATATTTTGCATATTACCCGATGAATTTAAAGATCATCACCTATCTATATTAGAAGAACAAGAGAACATGGCCAATGTGACCGACGAAGAAATTGCCAAGGCAAAGAAGGTATTGGAAAAGGCAAAAGAACAAATGAAAACAAAAGATATTGAACTGGAAAGTTATAAAATTTAGTCGGTTGCTATGACCAAAAGTAAGTTATATTACATGAATTAAATTTATGCATATAATATAATTAGAACAATACATGGACGAAGTCGAATTTACAATAGAAAGTTTGGCGATTAAGATTTATACGAACATACCGGATAAACAAAATCAGATTGTGAATTTTACGCGAAGCATGTTATATATACCAAAGCCGACAAATAACGACGAGGTAGTTGAAGTCGAAACAGTTGCATTAGAAGAACTGCCATTTTTCACAACGGATGTAGAATATCCGGTGGATCAATTAAACCGGCTTGACTACCAATCACGTGTTAATTTTTTTTTTAATTCTGGTAAATTTGTGGATATATTAAGACCCTATTATGTGAAAGAAGATAACAGTACAGGTAAACCGTTCGAAACTGTCAAAAGCGCCGATGATAGTTATTATGAAAAACGCGAACGCCGGACTCGCGGAAATATAATGACAATGTTGGAAATTCTATTTCCAACCAAATTCCCGGTCATTAATGACATCCAAACGTCTTATGATTTTCTAAAAGACAAACAATCAACGCGACCATTTTGGTTTAACCCGTTCCAAACACATTATTTCTCGTATTTAAAAATAGGTGGCGGCACATATACCATAAAAAAAACGGTTTGGCTGAACGACATGTTAAACCATCCATTATATCGTAAAATGATTGTAGAATATCGTAAAGTGCGAAAATGGGCGGATGAACAATTATATAGTAAGGATAGCCCGTTTGGCAATCCAGAAGAACAAATAAAAAATATTAAAAAAAAAATTAAAGAAGAACTTACCAAAATGAATGAAAAAGTGACCAAATTAAATGAGATTGCAGATGACTACATAACCAAATCCGCGAGTGCGAGTGCGGCCCCGAAAGTGAAAACGTTTAATCTTAACAGCGTTACAGTATTGGTAAAAGCAGCAAATGAACAATACACAGTTATCGATAACATTGATGATGACGCAAATGAAACAGATGTTATCAATGTATCCCCTGCTATAGTATTTTCCGAGGATGATGTTAAATGGATAGAATCGGTTGGTACCAAGATAGTCATAAATCAATCCAAAGATATAACCAACATGAGTAGTCCTCTTAAAACACAACTACGCGAAGCATATAAAGCAATTAATGGTTATGAATCGAGTATAACCCGACTAAAAAAGGATATAGAAAATGTAAAATCATATTTTACGACTACAATTGCAAAGGCGATTGGCAAGACACAATCAACGACAATTTTACGTAAATTCCAAGCAATTATGAATGAATATAAAGACCCTTTCCGTAAATCATCGAATATATATTTGCAACATTTAATTGATGGATTATTCACCGACGACACTGCAGCAGAAGAATATTACAAATTATTAGCTGCAATATATAAGAAATATATTCGGGGTGAAGTCCTAGATTCGGAAGACGAAGAACTCTTAACCGGTGGCACGAATGAACCCAAGTTGGTAAATGTGGGTATTAGTTATATAAATGTCGGCGAATCGAATAAACCAACACGAGAAGTCTATTTTATGGTAGATTTGGTGGACGGTGAAATAAATAACGAGAACGTGTCATCTATTTATTGTCCATTTATTGGGGATTATCTTGGTAACCAATTAGAATATTTAATAACCGAATCACGAAATCCTCTAGAAAACAAATGGGCAGTAGATAAGAACCGCCAAATGTTTTCGCTTAAAAAAATAGAAGCGTCGATTGCGAATAATTTCTCAAGCAATGAATTGTCAGCCAGCGAAAGCGTTCCGGGTCGTAAAATTGGCCCCGGTCAATTAAATGAGAATCGCCAACAACCCGCACGGCCAATTATGTCACCCGTGCAGAATTTCATGGCATATATAATGAAAGACCCGACCGATTTGCAGAGACAATTGGATGAATTAAAACGTAAATATCTCGATAATGATATTACTTCATTAGATGCGCTTAGAATTTTAGACCAAATAAAAGAAATGAAACAAAGCCCTTTCGCGAAGCAATTGTATGAAGCCATTGAGGGGTGGAATGAAAACATGGAAATAAAAAATAATAAGGTGATTAATAGTTTGATTGCAGTTATAAATAGCATTAAAGCGAAAAGAGAGATGATTACAAATGAAAAAGAGAGTTATGCAACTAAGAATGACCCGTCCAAACAAAGATTATTAATATTAAGCAAAGAAGAAGATGTAAATAACATACTAGCTAGCATTGCTGAAAAAGTACTTGCCCATGAAAAAACAAAGCGCGAAAGAATAACAGGGGGTAGTACCCGGAAACATGTAAATCGTGATCGTCATGAGCATAAAAAAAATACAAAGAAACATCGTTAATTATTCATATATTTGTTTTTGTGTAAATAAATATATACAGAGCATATGCAGTCATGTGATTACTTTTTGTAAAATACTGGCTTCTTGTCTACAAACTTACCTATTTCGTCACCAACTTCTTCACCGGCAGCAACTGCATATATGACGCCATTGACCTCGTTTGTTGTATAGTACGCGGTGCCTTTGATCGTGATTTCAAATACCTCGGCTTCTTCCTCCTCGACCTCGACCTCGACCTCTTCTTCTTCCTCCTCAGCTTCTTCCTCCTCGGCTTCGACCTCTTCTTCTTCCTCCTCGGCCTCGACCTCTTCTTCTTCCTCCTCAGCTTCTTCCTCCTCGGCCTCGACCTCTTCTTCTTCCTCCTCAGCTTCTTCCTCCTCGGCTTCCTCCTCTTCTTCCTCCTCGGCTTCCTCCTCTTCTTCTTCTTCTTCTTCTTCCTCCTCGTCTTCCTCCTCTTCCTCGGCCTCTTCAATGTCATAAACGATGTTTTCGGGAGGGTTCACCTTCAATGTTTTAATGATTTTAATATCATCAACATGTGCGACTTGCACAGTTGAAACGGGGACGGATAACGCAGAGACGATCGATCCTGGTTCAATCTTAATCTTCACTGGCTCATCATGTGAACATTGAGTATAAGTCGAACAACAATGCGGTTGTTGACGAAATTCCGGCAAAGAACGAATCAAACTGCGTAGCGCCTTATTTTCCTTGCGTAGCTTTTTATTCTTTTTGATTATGCGCTGCACGCACGGCAGGTCCAAAATCGCGTTATATGTGTCTTCGTAGATGCTCATTATACGAGTGTATGTGTAAGATATACCTAAAAATATAGAACCTGGATAAAATCAATTTTTTGATATGAGACATTTCTATGCCCAATATTAGATCAAATCACACGATATTTTGTACCATTCTGGCGGAAATAAATCATCCGTAGAATTATTAATTAGTGCAGGACCAAACCATTTATTTGGGTAACAAACTATCTTTTCTGGGTTGCGATTTAAATATGCACCCCACCAACTAAAAGTACTATTCGCAATGATATTATGATGGCAACAACTCATGATTAGCAGCTGTTTCCAATCAGGGATTGATGAATCTACATTCACAAACTTAATATCTTCAAATTTGGTTTTCAGCTTCGCGATAACCGTTTCCACAATTTGACGGTCCTGCGCCTCGCAAAAATACAATATTCGCAAATTCGCTTGACCAACACGACTCCTCATTTCGCGAATCGCGTTCTCATAATACTGATAAGGAAGAACCGGATGCGCATGTTGGATATGTTGATAATCCCCTATGCGAAAATGCATACTGACATTAATGCCTGTCGCGTTCTCCCCGCTAAAATGTTCACGTCGAATATCGATATGCCATTGGTCGAGCTTCAATATGGAAAATAGCGTGGCTTGATTATGTTTAAAATATTTATAACTTTGGAAATAGCCATGTAATATGATTTCGGGATTGTTTGTTGCATGTATTAGTTTTTTATATGTAAACCCATTTTCTTTCAACATCGGGAACGAATGCACCGAATCGTTTGTAAACTTATTTGTAGCATTATTTGTAGTAAATGACAACAGCGATTTTAGAAAATTATTCCAATAAGTGGGTCGGTGCGTTCCAGTAGTTAACATTTGCGCAAATGGAAATACAATGACGCGCCCTGCATCTATACCATAAGAAATGGTTGCAAATATTTGAAACAGTTGGTTTCCCAGACCCCCCATCAAATAACATGATACGACAGATGACATTTATATGTATTATATTTAATTATTTATGTATATTTATCAATACATAAATAAAAATACGCATTCGAAATTATTTAGAATCCAAAATTTTCCTTCATAATGTCAGTTTTACTCGGGCCCTGTTGTTTTTCGCTTTGGCGTTTCACTTTATATACGCCGGATTGTTTTGATAATGCTCCCTTCGACCCATGGATGCCCGTATTTTCCATATCATCGGTATTTTCATGTAATTCAGGTAATATTCTGGCCATTGGTTTTTCAATAACAAGTAACATATGATCGGTCTTCATCAATTTACGATATTCTTGTATGGTAAGGTTTCCATAAAACTTATCGAGCAAATAATGTGGGTCAGGCGCAGGTTTAATATTTTTCTTAAAATTATAAACTACACTATATAATTTGTTCAATAAATGATACCGTTCAAATTTAATCGAGTCATCTATGTTTTCTTTTAACAAATATGCGACTGCACATTCGGGTCGACAAAATGACCCGTAACCACATAGCTCTCCGTCGACTTCATATTTTGGAATATAACATGTTGGGTTGTCGTAATCATATGTGCACCAAAAACACGCAGATTTCTTATCGGGATTACTGTTGTGGTAAAGCTGTAGTTTTATTTGTTTAATTTTTGCATGGACATCTTTCATGCTAATATCCGCGTCATTTGTTTCGGCATTATTTGCACGACTACACGTAGTACATTCATGGTTATTAATTCCATGTAATACCGTGGTTGAATTTGTATATGCACTATTATTAGTCTGTGCATTATTGTCTGGTCCAAAATGAGAAAATGTGGACGTAGACGATGGAATGTATGCCATAATGTCCGGCGGTGGGTCTGGGATATATTCAGTGGGATTTCGTAAAATATGCGAATCTGGATCTTCATTGTAATTTAAACTGTCCAATGAACACTTCAAATGCAAAATGATATTGGCTACTGACATCCTCTCGTGATTATCTGCGACCGGTGTTGCAATTAATTTGCCGCCCTTTGGTTTGCGCCCGCGTTTCTTTGGAAGTTTATCCGCGGTCACCGGACTGTCTTCAGCGACAATCGGCGATTCTTCTTCTGTCTCCTTCTTCTTACGTCCTCGCTTCTTCTTAACATCTTCATTAGTCGTCGTATCCATTTTAATAATAACAAAAAAAAACGTTTATATTGTTTGATAAATTAATTTACGCGGAACATGGTAAATTGGCCGACTCAGTACACATGTTTGCGTTTGCGTTTCTATAACACGTACGGCATAATGGTTTATAGTTTGAAGAACCAATGAGAACTTGTTCAGTCTCGGTCGATGTGCGATGTGAAAATATCGATGGCTGTCCACACTCGCATACCGCTTGCAATTTAGTAATCGTATCACAAAATGGTATTAAATCACACAACTTGCCGAACTTAACACGTTTAAAATCTCCGTCCAATCCACATACAACAACGTGCTTTTTATAAGTTTCAACTAACATAACAACCATATCGTGAATGTCTGGGAAAAACTGCCCCTCATTGATTAGAACCACATCGCTATTCATAACATGGTCAGTACGCACAACCTCGTCGAGCTTCATGCATTGGATACACGGTATCATTTGTTTATCGTGAGTAGATAGCAACGTATTATGGTATCTAGTGTCTGCCGCATAATTAATGGCAACCACGTTCACGTTCTCCTCGACACATCTATTGTATATTTCTATTAATTTGGTGGTTTTGCCAGAAAACATAGGGCCAATAAAAAGGTCTAAACATCCAGGAGAAGACATTTTATAATAAGTGTTTACATAAATATATACGTTTCAACGAAATTCAATTTTCTTATTGTGATATTGTGAAGAACAATATAGAAATTGCCTGCTAATTCATTGTATATCGCTATCAATGTCACATACGAATGAAAATATACCATGGGTGGAAAAATATAGGCCAACAAAATTCGACGATATTGTATTGGACCCAGCAAACCGTGTTATATTTGATAATATTTTATCGACCGGATATTTTCCCAATCTAATGTTTTATGGCCCGCCCGGAACTGGAAAGACGACAACCATCATGAATTTAATCAACGAATATAACGCACAATATAATCCAATGAGCAAAGGTTCCGTCATACATTTAAACGCATCGGATGAACGTGGAATTGATATTATTCGCAATCAAATTTATCAATTTGTAAAATCGAACAATTTCTTCAATAAGGGACTAAAATTCGTGATATTAGACGAAGTCGACTACATGACAAAAAAACGCGCAACACGCACTGAAATATTTACTACAAACATCGTCATTTAATGTGAGGTATTGTTTAATATGTAATTATATTAGTAAGGTAGACGAATCATTGAAAAACGAATTCATATGCATACGGTTCAATCAGTTACCGCAAAAGGACATTCGTCGGTTTATAGAACAACTTGTAGTTGGTGAAAAGTTAGATATTACCGGAGAAACGATTGAGAAAATTCAACAAATGTATCAGTCGGATATACGTAGCATGATTAATTTCATTCAACTACATCAAAATTATGAATGTATGCAGTCAAATATTATAACGAGCGATACCTGGCAAAAAATGACCAAAATAGTAGATGGGGAATCGAGCATAGATATTCATGCATATATACAACAGTTAAGTGTTCAGTACAATATAGATAAGAAAACAATCATCAAAGAATATTTTAACTATATTATGCGAAACCAACCAGAAAAAATAAATATGAAATATCTAACAAATATTGAATTAATATTACACACGACCGATACGAATTGTACGAATGTTATAAATTACATGAAACATATGTAGGTGAGCGGTCCAGATTTGTGTATACAAATATTATTATGATATGCACATCATTCTAAAAAATTGATATAAATAATATATCATTTGCAATATAAAGAAGCTGATAAACTCTAATATGTCAATTGACGATGAATGGAATTCGTTTATAGATGGAGGAGATATAAACGATGATTATGTAGACACCTATCAAACACATCAACTCGGTTTAAACGCACCAGTTTGTGAAGAATTGTATATATCAACGAAGACGAAGGTGTTGTTTTTAAATCAGCCGATCGACATTTCAGATGTATTCTGGAATTTGCCAATAATCGATTACGGTACACCATCGAATGGCATTGTAAAGAAGCAAATGAAAATTGTATGCAATAGCGAAGATGAATATAGCGACTACCGCAAAAAAACAGAAAATATTAAATATTTCACAGAAAATATCATAAAACAAATAAACAACCCAACCGCCAGGCGTATTAAATATAAAGATGAGCGAAAGATAACAATCGGTATGTCTAAAAAGGATATAATGAATTGTCGCGGGAAAGTGAAAAACGCGTTCTACAACTGTTTTGCAATCATTGTACGGTTTAAGTTCGAAGGGGCGTTTCGCGAGATCCACATTAAGGTATTCAACACAGGTAAATTGGAAATCCCCGGGATTTTAAATACAGAAATACTGACAGTCGTTAAGCAAATGTTGCTGGATTGTTTATGCCCGTATATCAAAACCCCGGCATTCTATGTAGACACCGAAAAGGAAGACAATGTATTAATCAATTCGAACTTCAATTGCGGATACTATATCAATCGTGACAAATTATACTCGATTTTGCGAGGCAACAAGTATCGCATTGAGACCGCATATGACCCGTGTAGCTATCCGGGCGTAAAATGCAAGTTCTATTTCAACACGGAGTTGGGTTTTGACACTACAAAACAATTTGGCCAGCCAGCAAAGGCGGATCGAACAATGAAAATGCATGAATTATGCGATGCGAAACAGTACATTGAAATTTCGTTCATGGTATTTCGAACAGGTAGCTGTTTAATTGTTGGTAATTGTACCGAAAAAATATTATATTATGTATTTGAATTTATTAAGAAAATTCTGCATGATGAATTCCATGAAATAAACGTGGAAAATGACAGCACTGCAGTGAGGGAGAAAAAAACAAAGCTACGTAAGCGTCAAATTACAATGTCAGTCGACTACTATAATGCTCATATATCTGCATAAGGCGCCGCCTAGATTATCCAATGATTGGGTCATAAAGCCAGTAAACCAGTTCTTTCATATTGTGTTCTTCTATTTTTTTACGTAAAACACAATTATCCAGATAAAATTTTTCAATAAGTAAATCATTGATGTCGGTAATATGATGTAACATGGTGACCTCAAACAACTTGTTTATTTCTCCCAGAAACTCGTAATAGGACGTAAAGGACATTTTCGTAATAGTGCGAATATATTCTAAATAGCCGCGAGTAATCTCACTATGATCTGTAAACTTTAGAAGAGACGGTAATAAATGTTTACAGATATTGATTCGGTTTGCAGTTGTAATATGTATATTATCCCAATGTAGTAGACAATTCATAAAGCGGTGTGTACGTTGTAGTGTGACAATACATTCGTCCATATTAAGCAACGTCTGGGTTTGTTGAAGAGAAAATATATTGCCCATGGTATCATTTGTCGATGAGGTCCCATTGTCATTGGATTCGAATATGGTTTTCTTGTAAATAAATAAGATGGCGTCATTGTGATTTATTGTGAGGGCGAGTCCGTGCTCGTGGATTTGTTCCATATATTCGATAAAATACACATACGACTTTTGTGCATAATAATTCGCGTTTTTCACATTTCCATATTTCATTAACATGTATTCATACACTTTGTTGATTATGTTTATTCCAACATAAAACATACAATCATATTGGACGGCGGATGTTTCCGCGGTAAATTTACCGAATGCATCAATATATTCTTGCATAAGATGCATATACGCATCAACTATATGTTGTGGCGACGATGATGTGGGTTGTTTAGTGACGTGCGCTGTTGCATGCGTAGTGGCGCGATTCATAGTATTAAGGTATATGTAGATATTATGCGAGAAAAATACATTTTGTTATAATAAGTATTTAAAGTATTCACTTATTATACAGATATAATCATATTAAATATGCCTGCCGATACGTCTAACAATAACGTCACCCCTGATGGGTACAGATTGCCCGAAATAACTACACTTCAGCACGCGGTAAAGTTGTCCATTGTGGAAGATAAGCCGATCATGATGGACTACTGGACAGAATCGATTGAGCGTACGGTATTAATCGGTGTAAAAGATACGAATGAGAAGTTGTTGGTAAAGAATGAAGAAGAGTATACTAGCCCAATTTCAAAGATATACAAGGTCGGCAAGGAATATATCATAATGACCGAGAATTCCATATATTTGGTTGACGTGCAAATCCCAACTAAGCGTATTAGTGCATAAATTGGGAAAATTTACATTATTGTCATCACTAATGTAAATATATAATTGGATTGAGAATTGAGACAATTCTTATGGCAGTGCGGTTTTTAGTAGCTCCATATGTTCAGGTGAAATGGACGTGGGAAACTGTACATCAAATACGATAATCAAATTACCGACATTATTTTCTCGTTTCATTCCCAGTCCAGGGACCATTTTTTTATATTGGGGAATGATAACGCCTGGATTGGTCGCATTATTTATTGAAAACCGCTTTCCACTTAGATGATTTATTTCGATCGTGAACCCACATAGCGATTCCTTCAATGATATGGTTATATTGTATATCAGGTCGAGCCCGGAACGAGTAAATAATTCGTGTTTTGCGACAGATATTTGTAGTTGAATATGTCCTTTTCTTCCATTTACCACGTTACCCATATCCTGCAATAAAACCGTTTCGCCCTGATTGATCCCAGCTGGAATATTGATATACATGGTTTCTACTTCGACGGTCTGTATATTATTATTAATGATAGTTCTGTCGATATTAATCTGGTATGAACATCCATTGTAGCATTGTTCTAATGTCAATTCAATTTGCTTCGTAATTGGCTGTATTACATTTGAAAAATGGAATTGAGTATGGAATTGGCCGGGTCGCCCATTTTGAAATATATTGACATGGGGCATTCCTGGAATATTATGCATACCATGCATGCCATTAAACATCATGTTAAATATATTATTTATATCATTAAATTGATCGGCATTTCCAAACTGTCCAGGAGGGGCAACATTGTCTTTTGTGTCATACTGTTTTCGTAGTGCAGGGTCGCCAAGTGTTTCGTACGCCTCATTAATTTTTTGTATTTTTTCTTTCGCATCTTCGCTTGGATTTCTGTCGGGATGATACTTCAATGATAAGCTTCGATATGCTTTCTTTATATCCGCCTCGGTTGCATCGGCCGAAATACCTAATATCTCATAATATGATGTCATTGTATAGTATCAATATATAATTTCGTTCTATATAATATTTTTAATAAATGTTATATAGAACTAATCCGTTATTATACAGTAAACTACGCGATGTCTATACAAACCACATTTATTGATAAGTACCGGCCCTATTATTTAAAAGATTTTTGCACAACCGACAATTTTAAGCGTGCAGTAAAAACCTTAATTGCAGCGGACGAGTTAAATATTTTGTTCATTGGAAATAGCAATGCTGGAAAAACGTCACTATTAAATGCACTAATACGCGAGTATTATGGATTAGGTCAACGTGATTCCTTTCCGGAAAACAATATTTTATTTGTGAATAATTTGAAAGAACAGGGCATACAATATTTTCGCAATGACATGAAAACATTCTGTCAATCCAGGTCATCTATTTATGGGAAAAAAAAGATTGTATTGGTCGATGATATTGATACGATTAATGAACAAAGTCAGCAAGTATTTCGCAATTATATAGATAAATATTACAACAATATCCAGTTCATCAGTGTGTGCAGTAATGTGCAAAAAGTGGTCGAGAGTATTCAATCCAGATTGCATATCATTCAAATTCCGCCACCCACACAAGACCATGTTTGCCAACTTATGAATAAAATAATCGCAGCCGAAAAAATCATTATACACGATGAATCGAAAGAATATATATTGTCCATTTCGAATCTCTCCATACGAACCATGATTGGGTTATTAGAAAAGATCTACATATACAATAAGCCGGTTAATAAGGATACATGCGTAAAATTATGCTCTATCATATCATATAAACAATTTGACGAGTATTTATTGAAACTCCAGCAGAATGATTTGCCTGGTGCGATTCAAATAATGTATAGTTTGTATGATTATGGATATTCTGTCATTGATATTTACGATTATATGTTTTCGTATATTAAAACCACCAATGTGGTTGACGACAACACTAAGTATAAAATAACAACGATTTTGTGTAAATATATAACCATTTTCAATATGATACACGAAGACTGCATTGAATTGGCGCTGTTTACAGGGAATGTGTATGAAATATTTCAGCCCGCGAAGAATTAGAAAGAGAAACGGTGAAATAAAACAATATAGAGATGTTAGACCATTATAAACAAAATTACAATGGACGCGATTTTACCTGGCGCAACAACAGATTCGTCGACATATATTCGCACTATTATTGCGTCGATTCTCATATCTGTCGTAACATATATGATGAAACTGTTTACCGAATATGAATTTACGTGGATAAGCATGAATGATTTGGAAGAATATTTTACAAATAAACATTCGGTTGTAATCGAAGGTGAAAAAATAAGAACTATCATGTCATGGGGAGGTACTGAAACGAGTATATTGTTTACCCCACGTTTTAACGCGATTTGGAACTTCATTACAAATAATATGCATAGCAATTACATGATTCGTCGTATGAGAGAAGTATTGAAACCCACAACCGATTCTACAAAACCGACCGAAGAAGTATTTGTAGTAAATCAACATCGTTCTTTTCTTATTGATCCCACTCGCGAAATTTATGCCAAAGTCACGATAGACAACAAAAATGAACGGAATGATAAGATGGATGCATCTCATACGCGTTACATAATCACACTATATTCATATACAGAGCGTGTAAAAGACATAATAGATTTCGTAGACGACATCACTCGTAAGTATATAGCATCATTACAAACATTGCGTGAAAATAAACAGTTCATTTACACCCTAGAGCGCGTTCAATACACTGAAGATATACTGTCGTGTTGGAGTGAACACGAGTTCAAAAGTAATTTCATGTTCGATAATATATTTTTCAATGGTAAAAATGAGTTAATCAATAAGTTAGATTTTTTCATGCATAACCGGGAGTGGTATGCCGATTTGGGGATTCCATATACACTTGGCATTGGTCTACATGGCCCGCCCGGCACGGGTAAAACATCATTGGTAAAATGCATTGCGAATTATACAGGTCGGCATATTGTTGTGCTGTCATTAAAACTGATTAAAACGCGAAAACAATTGTTTGAATTCTTCTATGAACAAAAATACAACACTAACAATGCTAAGCCGATTTCGTTTGAAAACAAAATAATTCTATTGGAAGATTTGGATTGTTGTACGAACATTGTATTGCAACGCCGGGCACAAAAACATAGCGACTACAATGTCGTTGATATGGAAAATCAATGTCGGTCTACAACCGAAAAATCAAAAAATACAACGTCAACTTTGGTCAGCCCTGACGAACCCATAACACTAGATGATATCTTAAATTTATGGGACGGGATACGCGAAACTCCTGGCCGAATAATGATTATTACCAGCAATCATTACAATAAGTTGGACACGGCATTAGTTCGTCCAGGTAGGATTGATATTACGCTTGAACTAAAAAATGCGGACCGCACAATCATCGGGGATATGTATAAACATTTATTTCGAAAAACAATGCCTGCGCGAGTATTGTCAAAAATCCCCGATTATAAATATTCCCCTGCATCTATAATGAATAAGTACATTAGTTGTAAAAATAATAGTGAATTATTTGCGCGCAGTTTGTTGGAAGAGTTGACATAATTATTTTGTATAATATATACAGAGAATGTAGTTGTCTCATGATGCCATAGTTGGTTACGAGTAACCCCGATTGAGTGGGTAAAATGGGAGTTCGATTCTCTTGTATGGCAAAATATATATTATTGTGAAAGTG
>Ga0247722_10000575_pt1 | contig 22046 bp, 6 predicted proteins | sample MSEWelMarce3H_FC_FD_189094 | JGI IMG/M metagenome (GOLD analysis project Ga0247722, IMG submission 189094) | Subsurface sediment microbial communities from gas well in West Virginia, United States - MSEEL Well Study Marcellus 3H_FC | ecosystem: Environmental > Terrestrial > Deep subsurface >... | reverse complement strand
TAGAATACTTTAGATATGTTATTTCATCATCAGATGTCCACTTTCTAACAGCTGTGTATGTCAACTCATCAGGCGTTGTTGTTGGCTGATATAAATAAGTGGTTGGTATTTTGACCTGATAAATTTTACCAGAAAATACCTCTGATGTTACAGCTGTGGTAGAAGGTAAGCCATAAATAACTGTATCAGTGATAGAAGTAGTGTTAACATTACCTGCTAAATCTCTAACCTGAACATAAACACTTTTCTCGTCAGTGGCAAATAGAGAAATATCAACTTTATAGACTTTACCGTCAGATCCTATTCCATATACTTCACTGCCAAGATATGCAACATCATTAATAGAAATGCCTGTGGGCCTGAATGTATCATAATAAATTTCATAATCCACATTATAAGCTAAAACATTGCCATCTAAGTTTGTAGTAACTATCCAGAAAAATTCACTATCAGGGCTGTCTACAAAATCAAGAAATTTAAAGCCGAGCGGAGCACCAACTTGCTTTGGTCTTGAAATAGCATCAGGTTCGCCATTTGTTTTGAAAGTAAACACATAAATGCTACCATCCGAAGTTCCTGCCCAGAGTTCTGATGTGCCTGTGTTATACCTTATCACATCAACTCTGTCTTGCAAAGTGTTTAAAGTCAAAGTAAATGTTACACCATTAGAAGTGTAATAAATTAAACCTTTTTTGGATCCTGACAAGCTAGACCCGAGTCCTACAAATAAATAGTTGCTAGTTTTCCCAAGCGATAAAACCTGATACTCGCCGAATGATCTTCTGGCAAGAGTTACCCCATTATAATTGTAGAGGTATCCAATTCCATCAGAATCGAGGCCTGTACCTATCCAGAGCTTGTTTCCAAAAGATTGGAGAGATTTTACAGCAGGTAGTCCAGTCAAAATTACCGGGGATGTAAATGTCAAACCAGTAGATGATTCTAAAATGTTTCCATTCTCTAAGCCAACATAAAGCTTAGAATTATGAATCGCAATTGCGTTGACTACAGTTGATGAAGCATTGTATACTAAAGTTGCTGTACCTGTAGATGAATCTAAAGTATAAATTTTATTGCCAACAACAACTATCAATCTTTCCTTGAAGGTGAAAATTTTGTTACCTGTTGTAGTTTCATCAACTACAGAAAACTCATCCCAGACTCTGCTTGCATTTATAATGTCCCAATCATAGAAAGTGGTACCGTCAATAAAAGCAATCCAGCCCTCGTCTTGGGGATCTAAAAGTTCTGTAGTTGGAAAATTGGCCACAGCATATTCTTGGGAATCTCTAAAATCACTGAAATGAGAAATTCTTATTGCTTCAGTGCCAGACAAAGTATCTCTAGCAGAAACTGTTGCCAAAGCAGAATTTGATTGATAGTAGTAGTCGCCTCTGTATCTTACCCTAATTGCGTAAAGTGAAAGAGCTGTTGAAAAAACATATCTAAAGTATTCTAAAGTTCCACTACTAGCATACATATAAATAATAGGGGTCCATGAAGAAGCAATTGTTTTCTTAACTTCTATTACATAGTTTTTTGAATTACTTGCAGTGAGTCCAAATTCTATTGATTTTACTGTCGGATAAACTCCTGATACTTTATTGAGATAATGGACAAGGTAGTAATTGTACCCATCTCCTATAGTTTCATAAGTATTAGGATCTTCTGCGCCGCCAAGAGCAGATGCCTCTCTTACAGTGCTTTCAAACATATCTTGGACAAAATAAGTGCCCCCTAATAAATTAGCTGGTGTTTCAGCATCATTATTAGTTGTGTAGCAGCCAAAATAGTGAACAAATAAACCATTAACAGTATTCAAAGAATCTTGATGAAGAATAGCATCTCCAAATGGAGCTCCCGTGTCATAAGTGACAGGGGGTGTCAAGAAACCAACTCTTCTTTCAAATAGAATTCCATTTGGGACAGTTCCTAAATAATCATTAGAAGCCCAACTAATTGGATCAAAGTAGCCATACGGATACTGTAGATTGCTTGTATCGACAGGTTCATCTGCAAATGCCAAAAGTGAATCAGGGGTTCCTGAGTTATTTGTAACATAATCAGATGAGTAAGGATAATAATCTACCGTAACGTCCATGTTTGGTTTAACTGGCGACGAAAGATAAACTATGTAATTGTTGCCAGCATCGCTATCTATTTTAGAAAAAACAAGAGATGTTGTGCCGACTTCTATAGTCCCTGTAGTTGTTAACTCCCAGGCTCCAATGTTTGCAGCAGATCCAGCAGTGACATAAACTGTCATTGATTTCAATTCTGTATTAGAATCAGCATCAGTTACGCGTGTCATGACCCAAGCAGTTGTAGACGCAACACCAACGGTACTCAGTCTATAAATACCATTTCTTGGTCCATTGGTAGAGCCTGTATAGTTTTTTACTAATACTCTGTCGTTTAATGCAAGAGTTACTCCATCAATAATAAGAACTTCTTGTGCGCCAGTAAGAGTGGCGCCAACGCCAAGCGTACCATTGTTGTATGTTGCTGTTAAAGAAGCTGTGGTCGCGACCCTACATGAAGTTTTGAAATTAGTATAGTCTCTTTTGACTTTAATTATTGGAACAGAAATTCCATCAAATTTTACATCAAAAAATTTGGGATCTAGCGCGGGCAAGATTGGAGACGGGTCTAATTCAAAAGACAAAGTGACTGTCTTACCATCGGCAGAAGCAACTGCAGATGTTAAAGTAGGGGCAGAATCCACAAGAGCTTTAAATTGTTTATCTTCAGATAATTTGCTTACATCGGAACTGATTGATACAGACTGAGATTCATCAATTATGTCTTGTTGCTTATTATTAATTTTTTTATTCTTTCTATTACGCCAACTCATTGTAATTATTATTTTACAACTCAGAGGTGTCCAATCCTATCAAATTTCGGATGGTAAAGAATTTTGATTAGTAATAACCCCAACTTGTCCAGATACAATAAGCGTGTCTCTGTAGGAAACAGCTGCCAAAGCTCTTATCAAACCCTTAGTTGATCCAATCTTAGATGCATTCGGGCTTTCTAGTTTCCATATTTCTTGATCTGGTAAATAAGACCAGGCTTTGAAAATAGAATCATCTGGATTGTCGGTAGTGGCTTTGTTATAGTATCCATCTGTAAGACACCATGCTGAACCAGAGTGTGTTAGTATTTTTCTAACTCCTCCAGCTGATGGGAATCTAAATGAGGGGTAGAATCCTTGCTTTTCAGCAAACACAGGAGGAATTACATGACCAATGTGATATTTTACCGAACCCCAAATCCATGTAGAACTTGAAGGATCAGGTGTAAGCTTACCAAATCTAATGTAAGATTTGTTTGATTCTTGAATTGCAAAATCATCTTGCTCAATAATTGGATCTTCGTAATTTCCTACCCACAATCTGACATCGGTTCTATCAGCGCCTGAAAGAGCTAATCTTATAGGGGTAAGTTCTCTTGTTATAGTAAAATGTCCAGCATTTGTCAGAACTGAAACATAATCTATTTCTATTTTTGGTTTTATGTTAAATTGATACTTGGAAAAATCTTCAAATTCGAAATACAAAGATCTTACAGGCCCAATCCACGCTGGATTAACTATGAAAGTGTCATAATTATTTTTAATTGACATGTAAGTCGTAGTGAATCTATAGTCTTCAAAGTTTTGAACAGAACTTATGCTGCTCCAATAAGTTCTCATTTTGATAGTAGGATTGAATACAGTTGTATTGTAGGAAATGTCAGTAATTCCTAACTTCAAAATACCATCATAGTGCATGTAAAAGATTTTATCAGCAAAAGAGCCATTGGTGACACGAATTCTTGAATTACTTGTTAAATAATTAGTTGGATTAGTAGTTATTGGACTGTTTGTAGAATTAGTTTCAGCTCTAGCCCAGCTTCCAGCAGCAACAATGTAAACGCCATTTTGTTTTGGGTCATCCTGCGATTTAACCAAAACTCTATTGCCTGCAGTAATTGAAACTGCAGAAGTTGGCGAAATTTGATTGACAGCAGTAGTGCCAGATAACACAATGTTCTCCGTAGTTGCAACTCTTACAGTCTCGTCATAATCTGCAATTAAATCTTGGTTTACATCAACAATGTCGCTGAACTTGAGCCTCACTAATAAATAAGTGTTTGTATCAGCAATAAATGGAGTTAAATTTTCAACTCCTACAATCGGATCGCCCTTTACGCCGCCAGCTAACGCAGAGGTAATTTCAAGATAATGATCTTCTCCAACAGTTGTGGTAGCTGTAGTGTTATACCAATCTATAAATGTTTCACCAATAATTATTGACCCATCTTCTGCATAGAAGTAAAAAATCTTACTATTATTGGTGGCACCGTTAACAAGAGGGGTATTTCCGATTACAACAACGGTATTTTTGGACATTTCTGATTTTTCATCAAAAATTGAAGCTCTTAAAAATTTTGCCTTAAGGTCAGAATAGCCTTTGTTGTAAACTTCATAAAGTCCATTTTGGCTCTTATCTGTTTGATCTTTAACTAAGATGTAGTAAGGAGATCCAGTCCATAAATAGTTTTCTTGCAGAAAAAGTGAATCACTGGGCCTTTTATAAATTTTTCTATCTAAATAGAATATGGCATTGGCGGATCCATCTCCTAAAACATAACTAGTACACGTTCCAAGAATTCTATCCGAGGATGTGAAAAATGTTTTTCCAACATAAGGATCAGCAAACTCTTCACTCCATTCTCCGCCTCCACCTAATACCAAAGTTACAAAATCGTCTAAATAGTAGAATTTAACTATAATTCCTTCGCTCTCTATGTTAATTCCTTCTGCAATAGCCACACTGTCAATTGTCTGCGCTCCAACTGCGTTGAATTCTAAATAAGCTCCCACGCCTGGCGATGCTGCATTTGCTCCATCATAATAAGTAGCACTTAAGTTTCCAGTGGTTGCAAGTGTTGCATCAATAATAACTTGCCTTCCGGGTTCAGCCAAAGCTTGAACAGTCGCAAATTTCTTAGCTATCCAGCCTTGAGCGTCAGCTTTTCCATAACCCCCAGGATTTACTGGGTTTGTATCTTCATCATCGGCCTCTAACGCATAATTCCATGTTTGTATCACGCCTAGCTGAGGAAACTTTTGTTCTACAACTGAATAAGGTGTAAAAACATCATCTCTGTTAAAGAATGATTTAGTAACCGTTGAAGTTCCACTTGTCAAAGTGACTGCTGTGGTAGAAAATTTAACATTAACTATGTGAAATCCATCTGCAACTTCGAAGCCCTGCAGCCCACTTCCTGCTGAATGCCTTAATTCAAAATCCAAACAGAATGGTTCTTTTTCAGAAGGCTTCCTGTTGACAGCTTGCTCCCAGTCAGATCCATCTTCGGCAGTGAACACTGTTGCTTGATTGGCAAAACCAGATAATGAAATAACTTCTCTATAGCCGCTTTCAGAATACTTCTCATCAATTCTTATTGAGTCTACTATTTCAGAGTTCTCTCTTGGGTTGGTGTTGCCATCATGATAAAATTGCCAACCCCATCCTGCTGGATCTCTTATGAATGCTTTACTAAATTGTGTAGTAGACCATGCAGCAAAATAATGTGCAAAAGACGTTTTGTTTTCAGACCAAGTATTATTATCAATTCCTGCTTCAATGTAATCATCTGAATTCATATAGAAAACTTTATTAATGTTTGCAGATCCTGCAGTTACATTAACATAAGCATTACCTTGAATTTTAGACTGATAATAAAAATCTAAAGCTCTTGTTAAAATTGTTTTAAGGCTTCCACTTCCAACCTGAGTGACAACATAAATGCCGTTGTGTAATGTATTAGCTTGATTCTTGATTAGAATTCTGTCATTAACTGCAGGCGTACTTCCGTCAACTGTCAAAGAAGCGTTAGTGGTTCTTGTCAACGTTGTATTGGCGTAAGTCCAAGTTCCAGTAAGTGCAGCGGCAGTTGCGTATTTTACATCTGATAATTTGATACATGAGAAATTATGATCACCCATAATTTCATTATTTAAGCCTGGCAAAGGTCTAAGCTTTTCAGTGTAACTATGAATTTCTGGCCTGTCGCCGATTCCAGCCATCACTTGATTTGAGAAGGAATAAATGTCAGCTACAGGAAGAACTGAAGACTCATAAACATCAACTTCACTCTTGCTTAACTCAAGTGTAGTTGTAGTTTGAGTTACTATAGTTTCGTTTGTTTTATTGAGTTTTCTATTATATTTGAAAACTTTTCCACCATCTGTTGCTATAAACATTGCATTATAAGCAGATGTTAATGAAGTGACTGTTAAGGTTTTATCATTTAATGGCTCTAATGAAAGTCTTTCCCAAGAACTTATAGCTAAAAATTGATCAATTGGCGCCCTAAACATGAAACTCTTAGTGCCAGTTCCCAAATAAACGTAGCTTTTAGTTTCATGCATAAATTGATGCAAACAAATTGCTGTGATAGGTATGATATTTCCAGATAAGTCTGCAGTTTCAAAAATAGGTCCAGAAATGTTCAAGCCATCATAAGACCAAAGCTTTCCGTTTCCAGATCCCAAAAGTATTCTATTTTTAAGCGCAAGCATGCACAGAATTACTCTTTCACCAGATGGTCCAAGATTAATAATTTTTTCGAATGAATTAGAATTCCATTTCCAAATCTGAGCTTCAGAGCGATAAATAGTGCACTCAAACAATGATGTTGGTGTGGAAGATGGTAAGTTAATAACTACCAAATAACCCTTAGAAGAATCAACATAAAATTTGGGGGCTGCCACTGTTTCGTCAGTTGCAGAAGCCGCTCTATTGTATTCTGTGTCATTAATTACCAATGTAATTGTATCATTGTCGCCAATATAAATTTTTCTATTATAAAGTCCAGTGGCCAATGATTTTATTTCATAGGCATTTTCATTTTCGCCAGACCAAGATGTTATAGCTTCAAATGTCAACTGAGATGGAATAAATTCATAAAACTTAATAGCGGACAAATACACTGATTCAATGTTTGTGTTTGGATCTAACCATACTACTTCATCAACAATAATTAAATCTCTGTTGAACTCTGTAATTCCAAAAGCACTAAATTCATTTCTACTTAAGTATGTATCTTTATAAAGTGTATTCCAAACTCCAACAGGCTGCTGTGCATTATTTCCATAGTCTCTGACTTGCGCTTCAATTCTTTTTAAGCCAGGAATGTTTGCAGTGTTGAAATAGCTTCCACTGTCAGGGTATTCTGGATTATCATCTCCGCTCATTATTGAAAAAGCGTTTGGAGAATTGGACACTAAAGGTCTTTTAATTACATCTGAATATGGATACCAAGGCGAATAATTACCAACACCATTGCCATCTATTAATCTGAATCTTACATCTTTTACAGATGAGACAGAATCATTAGCTGAAATTTGAACCATAACTTCAGTTTCATTGGTATAATCCAAAGCAATTCCATCTGGTGCAATTATTTCAACATTAGATGTAGGCGCTGTAGTGTCGACTAATCCCATGAGTTGAGCATTGACAGTTGTTGGGTAAGATTGTGTTATGTTACCAACCTTATCCATAGTTTCGACCCAAATTCTTCTAGGACCATCTGTGCCCATGTTTTGCGGATCATAGTCGGAGGTGCTAGTGTAAGGATCATCTAGGCCACTCGGGGTTTTAGACCAAGAGCCATAATGGTATACTGAATAAATTGCTTCATCATCAATCAGATTTCCAGAACCATCTCTCTTTTTGAAAGCTTCCCAATCTAACCACTCTGAATACTTTACGGTTCCAAAGTCAGTTTCTTTTGCAACTCTGAAAAGCCAGTTGCCTGATAATGCATCGTCAGCACTAATATTAATTACTGTAGTTCTTAAACCAGGCTGAATAGCAGTAGTTATAGCAGGGCGTTGGATTTGATCCAAAATCAAATCTTCATCAAGTGTCTTAGGACCCTCTCGGTCAACAATTACAGCTTGTGATAATCCAGAAGCCTCAGAAGAAACTAAAGCGTGAGACTCTGCCACGACTCTCATCTGCAAAGATGCGCCATGAAAAACATTTTCATATCTTTCACGGAAGCCATGGAAGAGCTTAAACCACATCCAAGGAATTATTTGCCATCCTGTGCCTTGCAAATCACCAGCCGGAATGCCTTCTGGCAGAGCAGTGTCTGTAGAATCAACAAAAACTTCTGTTGACAGCTGATCAAAGCCCTTTGCCCTTGCAACATTAACGCCCTTGGGAAGCTTTACTACTAAATAATACTTTGTTGACGCAGTAAGAGAGTCTGTTTCAAATGCTGCACTTATGTCAAATTGTATCAATGTATTATTTGGCACATTGAATCCAGTTTGAGAAATGTCTGTTTGGGTTCTTAATTCGCCATCTATCCAAGAAGCTGTAATTTCTGAGCCAATAAAGCTTGTGATGTCAGGAGTAGCTGGAACGGAGTATTCAAAGATTTTAATTTTGGGTCCATCTAAGAAATCACCAGCAGTATTATCTCTTCTTGTATCCTCAACCAAAAGCTCTAAAAGATGTGGGTATAATTCAGATTCTCCAGTTGTTCTAGATACTGGAGTAAATTCTTGCACTAAATACCTATAATCTAATTGACTATGATTTGATTTATAAGCAAAGTCTCTGAATTCTGTATTACCAGCCAACATCAACTGGCCAAGTAAAGGCTTTTGATAAGCTGCGCCCCCTATTGATTTTATAAAATGTCGCTGATTAACCAAATCAGTTTCTTCAACATTCATTTTTGGAGGCAATCCAACTATCTCTACATCTCCGACATAAGCTCTTGAGTTTCCATTGGTTGGTGAGAAAGTTTCATCTCCAAAGTCTAGAGCTAAATTGCTTCTAGTGCCCATAGAAACATACCAACCCATCCCCATTCTTGAAGTCGGTAAATCTCCTGCCTGTCTATAAGATGTTATAATTTCATCATTTTTCTTTATTGTGATCCAAATACCATCTGCATAAATTGGAGAACCACTTATAGTAATCTCAATTTTTTCTGCATATCTGTTTTTATAGATAGAAATGTTTACGCCTGTACCACTAGTGTTTGCATCTTCGGTAAGAATTACAAGAGTGTCACTTTTAATTTGTTTCACCTTGCCAATGTAAACACCATTGTAATAAATAAGATCTGAAATTTGCAATTCTGATCTAAATAATGTACTATCTCCAGTCAATTCGTCCGAAGAAGTGCTAAATGTACAATCCCCTGTTAAGTTAGAAGCAGAAACATTTTGATAGGGGGCTAAAATTTTTGTTTCTATTGAATTGTCTGATTTTCTATGAATTAAACTGATGTTTTTTCTAAGCTGATCAAATAAAATCATAAGAGTTGGCTTGTTGATAAATTCAGAAGCATTTTCATTTGAATTATCACATCTGGAGCCCATTGGCCTATCGGGAGTTGCGCCCGATAGTGCTGGTTCTGGACTAAAGGCAACATAAAATTGACCTTGAACTATTTCTAAGTCAAATGATACTCTTGTTCTATCTGAAAAAGAGGGCATCGATGCATCAATCTCTGCATAAGATCTATTATAGCCATCATCAGTTGGCAAATCTGCTTCTAAATAATAAGCATCTGAATCATATCCAGAGGCTGGAGTCGGATCATTTTCATTTAATTCAACCCAAGTTGCATTAGATACAGCTATAGCCCAGTCATCATAAGCGGTGTGAGTGGACAAACTTGTATCCATGAGGATGTCGTCTGTTTGACAATCACCTAAGTCTATGTCTAATAGAACTCTGCCAGTGCCATGAACGATTTCATTTAATGTGTAATCGATTTCGCCATCTATGCATTCAAATAAAACAAATGCTACAGCCTTGCCAAACGTGGTGCCATCAGCGTAATCAAAATCACCCATTCCGCTTAGGGTTGCGCTACCAAGTAAATATGATCTTGTTTTGTCAGAGTCAGGCGTGAAGTAAGCTCTTAAAATAAATTTTTCATCGTAAGCATTTGGTGCTCCCACGGCAGATGGGCGCATAAGCTTAGACATGTATAGTTCTAGATTGCCACCATCAGATAAATCTTTAATTATTTTTCTTGAAATTGTGGTAGTCTGAAGAGTTGTGCCTGTTCCACTTACTCTTTTAATGACATACGCTTGCGGCATGTAACCATACGAATCATTAGATATATTTATTTTGAGTTCAGCTTGAAGAGATTCCGATGGAGTTGTAGTATCAGAGCCTTCTATCTTGCTAAAACCAATTGTTAAATTATATTCACAAATGTCATTAGGTATTTGAACAGAAACATGAGCCTGGGCAAAGAAGTCTGGCGTTTTGATAGTTGGCCTATTCGCGCCTGCTGAATAAGTGGTGTGTAATCTTCTGCCTGCTCCAGCTGATAATGTGCCTGTTTCCGTTGTATCCATTGACAAAGAAGCAGGAGATCCTAATGTCATCCCTCTGGTAGAAGTGTTAAAATTCCACCTTCTCAATGGAGTAGGATTGGGAAGTGGGCTATCAACATCTGGAAAAATGTTTCTATAAATGGTTAAAGTTCTATTTGAAGTAAATTGATGTTCATATTCTGCAATAGTGTCTGGAAGGGGCCTGAATTCAATTAAGTCAGCTGAATATCTTGCTACACCAGTGCCATATAAGTTTGAAGCGCCCTCTTGCGCTGCTTCAAATCTAAATAATGTTTTCTTGCCAGTGTATCCTTCGGCTCTAGTAATAACCTTTGGCACACCAGGCTTAATACCAGGCTCAGGCTGCCAATAAATTTGATCATAGAGACCTAAAGAGTTTGGGAAGGTGCCTTGGTTTCCTTCTATAGACTCTGCAGTAATTCTAAAGTACACAGTGGAAAGACCACCATTGGCAGAAAGCGGCCAGTTCTCAATTATAAATAAATCAGAACCGGTGTTGTCTTCGCTTCTTGCCCCCAAAGATGTACTTTGAGGATCATTGAAAGATGCTTGGTCAATTGTAAAAATAAAATTTGTGTTACTACCAGTAACCTTGTTATTAGTTAATGGATCATAAGCGGTTGAATCATAGGGCCAATCTGAGATAGTTACTGTTGAATTTGCATGAAAATTTGGATCATTTGAGATCTGCAAAGTTTTAATTGTTTTAAGATCAACAGGTTCTCTTAAATCTGTGTCAACAAGAGACACACCGAATGTCAAAGTGACTTTATTTAGATTGGTAAGAGGAGATAAACTTAGCTTACCTGTAAAATAATTTGACCCCTCATTGAGTACAAAATCATCACTTAAAAAAACGTTATTTAAATTTGGGGGCAGTACGAGTTTTACATCAATCGGCATTTTAGATTAACCAAATACAAAGTTTTATTTTATAGTTTCTAATATTCTTTATACAGGGGGCGAGGTCCCTATAAACTTAGAATAAATCTATCTCTGTTGTGGGGCTTTCAAACTCTGTATAGGTTGTAGGAAGTTCATCAAGTTGTAAAGGCAAAGACACTTGCTGAATGATGTCAGTGTACACAGCAAAATAAGCAAACCCGTCTACGGTGTAAATTGTATCTTCTTCATAAAAAACATATTCACCATGATAAGTTGAATTTTGTCCAGCTTCAGAAATTTTTACTAAATCAATAAAATCGGGGGCTGTAACAGTATCTTCACCATTTGGTAAATAAATCAATAATTTTACTGAGGCATCTGGTAGTTCTTGATTGCAAACAACTCTAAAAAACAATTTTCTTGAATTTGGGCCTTTTCCGTTGTTATAGTATGTTGAATCTTCTTCTGACATTTCAGGATGATAAACAGGAACGGTTGAAATTACTGGCACACCCAATCTTATAGGTCTGCCTCTGTAGTGAACATTATCAGTGTAATCATCAAAAATTCCCAAAGAAAACTCTGGGCCTCTTGAGCCAGCTATGACAAATGTATCTGTCTCGCTCAAGATTGAAACTACTGGATCTGGATCAGGATCTGGTGCTATAGCTGCAGCGAGGGGCGAAAAGACTCCCTGCTCAAACATTTCTATCTTAGAGCTTGGGCCGTTGCAAATAATTACAAGCGTATCATCGCTAAAACTAACGATTTTACAGTCTATTGCCTGCAATTTGATAGTTGAGTCATCTTGCAGATAAATAACTGCGTAATTGGCGTTATATGCCAGGTCTTTAATGTTGATGAATTTTAATTTTATACTTTTCAAGTTGAATCCATCTTGACTAAATGAAATGTTTACTTTTTCAAACTCTTCATAAATTGCCAAATTGGTTTTATCAGCTATAGTAAAAATAAAAGCATTATCAAGTGATCCAATTAAATTGGATTTGTCGAGATTATTTATTTGAAGATTGAAAAAAGTTTTACCACAATTGAATGTGAAATAATTTTTTTCATTATCAAAATTAAAATTTAAAAATGTGTTTTCCATGCTTTTACTCAGAAATCAAAAGATCGCCATTGTCTGTAAATTGTAATCCAACTGGGTGGGTTAAATTTTGTTCTCCACTGCCCCATTCTAATTTTATATTACCAGAAGAATCAAATTTAACTACTTTACTGCTTAAACCATTTGTAACTACATCATCAAGAACAACCCAATAATGTAATCCATCTTGGTCTGGAAGTGCTCTAACGGCATCTAGGCCCAAAGTTGAAAAACTTACATTTATTTCATTCGTAGCAGTTGATTGGTTAGCAACCTGATTAATAATCATTACTCTTCCATCATTACCTGATTGTGCAGGAGCAGCGATTAAAAGATTTCTATTATTTAAATCTATACCATTGGTCATAAGGTAGGCACTGCCACCCTTGCCCTCTATAAATTTAACCTTATCAATTCCAATTTGGAATTTACTTACATTTGATCCTAAGCTGTCATACCTATTAACTGAGTATGCTCCACATGCTGCAACAACCCATTGACTTTCTTCAATAACTTGAACAGAGATTGGAGAAAACAAATTGTCCATCGCGACTTTTCCAACAAAGACTTTTACCTTGACAGGGGTCTGGCCATCAGGCCCCATTAATGTATCGTCTGTAGTATCGGTGCCTTCTGGCAAAATACCATCGCCGTTAAAGTCTCCATCAACTACAACTATCTCATCAGGTATTAGTCCCTGGAATGCTACGAATTCTTGTGACTGGAACTCGCCTGTGCCGCCTACATTTTTATATAAATTTTTGGGGGCTGTAAGGTAATCTGGTAATTCGCTGCCATAGTTAGTACCAGAGCCGCCAGAAGCTGCGTCATACGCAATTCCATCATTACCATTCCATGAAACAGCTCCAGCCTCAATGTTTACATAAATGTCATTAACGGGCCATGATTCTATTTGTGTTTTTAGAGTGCCACTGAATACCACTTGAATTGTTGCAGATTTTGTTCCTTGATAAGCTGCGGTAGTAGGTATGTTTGCCCCATTCCCAGCGCCGCTTGTCCAAGAAACAGACTTGAACAACGAAACTGAAACAACATCTTTAGGATCTCTTCCTGTATTATCAAATGTAATAATTTGATCAGCAGACTGAACATTTATTTTTGTTGGATCGTCAATTGTTAAATACTGACTAAAGCAAATATATAAAGTTGAAAAATCTGAATTATAGTAAGATGTAAGTGCTACAAAATCTCTTACATTTCTTTTAAGCCTTACATTGCCTTGTATTGCTCTTACAAAATCTCCAGCTTCATCAACTTCTATAACTCTATCATTTAAAGTATCTGCAAAAACTACATGGTTATTTGGTAATACATAAGCATCTCTTGCTTTCTGCAAGCCATTTAAATTAGTCTTGTTCCAAGCCTGATAAGGGGTTGGGAAAGCAATTCCAAACGATGTTTCCACTTCGTCATCAGATGCTTCATAATAAGTTGAAATTCCAGATGCATTGTGCTTTAAAAATTTGTAAGCTCCAACGCTAGAAGAATCAGATAATTGTAAGAAATCTGTATTACCATTGGAAAGAAATGCAGAACCTGTATAGTTTACTCCAGCAGTAGAAGTTAAAACCAAACTTGTGTTGTTAGTTATAGAACTTACTGTTCCTAAAGCTGTCCCTGTAAGGTAATAAAGCACATCTCCAGTTTGCAATTCTGTAGTGAATAAGGTGCTGCTACCAGTTACATTTGCACTACCACTAACAAACTGCAAAGATCCTGTGATGGAATCTCCACTACCAAATGGACTTGTGTTTGTTATGATTCCTACGTTGCTAAATGATAAACCCTGATTAGTAAATTGGTATCTTGTATCCCAGTATTTATCATTTGAAACACCAGCTCTAATGTAAGAAAGTCCAACCTTGTCTACAACAGGGGATGCCAATCTATCTGTTGAGGGGGCCAACACAACTTTTATGTCGATCCAGCTTCCTTTACTATTTGATGATGAAATAGTATTATCTGAATTAATTTCATAAAAAGCTGCATTATTTAAATTTACTTGAGAAGAGGCAACTCTTGTGAAGAATCTTACAGTAGCCCCATTGATTTCATTTCTTACTTCTTCAATAATACTTGTGAAATTAGGATTTCCCGATGAGTCATTAAACCTAATTACAAGTTGCCCAGCTTCACTATAAAATCTTTCATTCCAAACAAAAACGGAGCTATCTGGGCTAGATGGAATTTCTTCTTCTGGAATGCCACTAATTCTAGCCTGCTGAGCTCTCTTATAATCTTCTGTGGTAAGCTTTGAGGAACTGGTGTTAAGGTCTGCATCTTTGAGCTGAATGATTAAGTTGTTATCATCTCTCCATCTAAAACCAAAGCCCACTATCTGTTGCTTTTGTGCCTCGGTGAATGTGGACAAAAATGCGCTTATGTTGAATGATTTGATGTCTTCTTCTGAGCCATCTGAATCTGATGTGTAAAGAGTTACTTCAGTAGATTTATTAATTGATTTTGCATTATTTGTTTTATCAAATACTACTGAAGTTCCGCCTGATGCCAATAATAAGAATAAATAAACATTTGAGTCGGCATTGGTAATTGCGTAAGAGATTGCTAGTTTATCAACGCCAGTAAAATCGTAAGTTACATTATTGTTATTTAAGTCTCTAAAATACTTTACTTGATAAAAGTCAGTAAATCGGTATGTACCACTTTGTGAACTTCCTAACTCACCGTATTCTGCAAAAGTCCATCCTCTGGCTGTTGAGAAGATCGGGCTGTAAGAAGTCAATTCAGGATTAGATAAATTTACAAATCTGTATGGCCTAGACAACATGAAATAAGCTGGATCATCAATGCCAACTATTTCAATAAATTTAGAATTATTTCCACCAGTTAAATCATAAGTATCTTCATAAGCTCTTTGGAAATCTATGTCAGTTCTCCAAAAAACGTTATCACTAGAAATGGTAGAAGGATTTCCCCCAATTATTCTATGTCCTACTTTATCAATTTCTGCTAACGAAATGTCGCCTGGAACATAGATTTCATCATCTACACTTGTTAAATCAGTTTCAGCATCCCAGTCTGAATAATATGAAACAAAGCTATCATCTGCATTATATCCAGGCTGATACATTATTACATTAGCTAAATTTTTATCAATTTCACTCAGGCCTGCTTGTTTTTTCAAAGCTAAAGTTAATTGTAGCATGTTTGCTACAAAGAGATCAGATAATCTTGAGCCAGTTGGGTAAGTGATGTCTGACAACAAAGAGTCAATTTCAGTGTGCGATAGTGTCCCTTTAGATGAAAGATCATTATGGTCAATTTGAGGTAATCTTTCGGGGGCTAAAACACCTTTGGTTACTTTATTCGCATCTAAGTCAGAAATGTAATCTCCAGAGAGTTTGCCTTGCACATGAGCACTAAGATCAATTGGGCTAGGATTTCTAGTTCCACCAATGTGCTTGTGGGCATTTACTCTGGAAGCTAATGTGTTGAATAAGTTTATTACAACTCTGCCATTTTCTGCATTATTGCTGATTGAAAAATCATAACCATTTGTACCTGTGCTTACTGTGACAGATCCAAGTCCAACATAGTAATTTGGATTATTAATTTCAACAAGAGATGCTATAAAAGTAACCGTTCCAAGTTCTGGCGAAGTTTCATTTGGGGTGGCATAAATCCAAAACTTAGAAGGAAGCAAGTTTGCTGGAAGAGATACAGTTGTTACGGAATCTGTCTTGCAGTATTTCCAAGCTACATGGCCCTGTCCTATAGAAATTTGTACTTCTAAAGAATTACTACTCGAAAATTGGATTTCCCAAGATGGTTCGCTAGAACCAGATTCTTCAATTACTCCGTTGCCAAAAATAGCATACAAATGTTGAACATTATTTTCAATAGCCAAAAATCTTCTTTGATCTAAGTCAAGAAGTTCAGAAGTTAAATCGCCTGGCTCTAAATATCCAAATCCATAAATGTTAGTTTTTTTCATTTTTCTTAATCGGGCTTATACTTTGTTGTAATTGTTTCTAGTCCCCAGGTCGAAAATCCCCATCTGAAGTTTTCATCTTTTTTATTATAATTAGTGTCTTGTGAAAATGGTATTCTACCAACTTGTTGATTTAAAACAGAGCCATCAGGAAAATTCAACTTAGGCACCTGTGTGTCTATGGCAGAATTAATAGCATCAGATAAAGTTCTAAATCTAGGCATAATTATAATACTCTCGGGAAGTAGTTTGCAGTTATTGAAGCTTTGATAATGTTTTCATTTGCTGAAATATCATAGGTAACTGAATTATAGTTATATTCTCCACTAAAATCAATAAAACCTGAGTCTCGGAATGATTTAACTTCAAATCTGCCATGTGTAAGTAGAGGTTTAGTGACATAAACATTTAACACAAGTTCTTGATATGTAAATCTGGATGCATGCTCATAAGTCTCGAACAATTTTCTTGCTAACTGCTTGGTTCTCACTAATGAATTTTCTGTAGCCTCTTTTGCATAGAAAATTTTATTAAAACCAACATATCCAATGTACTCTTGTTCCAGATTTACTCCATCTGTTACTAAATTATCAAGTTTTGCAAATGATGCTTCAGAGATTGCCCTGTTGATGAAGGATGGATTTGATTGTTCTGTAATCATTTCGCCATCAAACCTACGGGCGACCATCCAAATTTCTGAATGTAAATTATCAAGCTCTGTGGTTTCTGTCCAACCCTCTGAACCACCTCTAATAATTCCATGTATTAAATTTGCATTAGGATCATCTATTAATCTATCTGGATCATTCGCTAACTTTTGTTCATCACTTGGCTCGCCAGCCATCCAGAGCTCTTCAACTTCGGTGTCACCCCTTAAGCCAAATGAAAATTGTTCAAGCTCTGGGTCCCATCTGAATACTGGTAAAAATGCATTAAAATAGCCACTCTTATCTGATGTAAAAATTAAATGTTGTAGTATTTCTAATACAACTTGCTTAATCTTATTTTCTACATTTACTTGGGGTAATTTGTTGTTTAAAGACAGTTGGTAAATTGGGTCTCCTTGGTACCTCGTCAAATAATAATCATGAAGAACATCAAAGGCTGCCCCTTCAATTCTTGGCCTTGGCTTGTAGTATTCAAATAATCCACCAAGCTCAAAGATGTCTTCCAATAATCCTTTATAAGTTCTGAAGCCCAATGGGAATAATGACATCGTGGGGAATCTAATGTTATCTAATAAATAGTCACCTAGATCCTGGCAAGTTAGAGTGGTTTTAAAATTATCAGATGCTCTATTAACTGTTATTCTTGTGATAATACCTTGGAAAAAAATGTTTTTATTTTCATCATTATAGCCGCATTTCAAAGTAACAACTAAAATGTTTTCCTGTAAAGCATTCAAAATTTGTCTTCCAATGTTATCATTGGTCATGTTTACTAGTTCAATAGTTGCAGTTGATTCTTTGTAAGATAAGTTTTTATTTTTAAAAGATTCTTTAATGTTTGCAGATTCAAAATACTTCGAAATGTCTGCATATTTGCCCCAAATCTGATTAACCATTTTATTTGGGGAATCTAGAATTTGCTCATCCTTAAAATTTCTGGCGTAGAAAAACACTGGGCCTTCAATGGTTGTTTCGTATCTTATTCTGCCTTTGAAGTATGTTCTTGGGTCTTTGTCTTTTGCTTGAGATTCACTTTTATCAATTTCAAAGTACTTTAACTCAGGTTCGCTTTTATATTCATCAAAGGACTTTATTTGATTATCAAATCCTTTATTTACTCTTCGCCAGTCGCTATAGTAGGTTGGGCCCTCTTTAGGTTTGTTTAAGATACTTTCACCCTGCTGAAGAAATGGATTCTTTTTTACAATTAAATTATTATTTAATACATCCGCAGAACATGACGCAATAGAAAGGGGATCATCGCTATTTACGTCAAACCTTATGTTCATTGTAGAATTGCCATCAGGGTTTGAATATCCAGAAGGGGATGTTAAAATAGCATCAGGATCAAACGCATCAAAACAAATTGGACTATAAGTATAAGTGCAATTAAAATTTTCAACAAGAACCTGTATTCTTGAGAGATGATCTATGTAAGGCTCATAAAATTTTGTCTCATCAGATCCAAAAGTTTGAGGTTCGAAAACATTCCAGCTGGACACTTCTTTGTCAAACCCAACAAACATATTAGGGCCAGCAAAATGTACAAAAATGTCAAGTATACCAGAATTTATAAAAGCTTTATTATTTAAATTTATAGAATCAAAAACTTTAGTTACTGGATTTAAATATCTTAAAACTGTTGAGCTTTCGCTAATTATAATTGCAAATTGACTGATTTTATCTGAATTTTGTATGCTAAAATTTCCAAATGCAATTCTTATTGATGATTTATTTACCGAAGTGGTTGATTTGTAGAAAGCAAAATCGGTTAAGTTTTTAAATCTGAGCCAAAATCCACAATTTACTCCACCTTTTGCTGCAACTGTCTTTTTGACTGGTGTTCCACCGCCTGGGCGAGCAAAATAAATGTTGGGAGCATCATAAGCTAAATCATCAGATAAAGGAAAAATTCTTTCAAAAATGGCAATACTATTTGCTGCATTAACTGTAATTCCTGGGATTTGCGGACCAACTGCAGTCTCAGCGTGTGGAACCCCTAATGATTCATAATTAGTTACCCCTAGAGCGGGTATGCTTTTTTTAGCCAATTCGTTATTAACTAATTGCTTCCAGACATTCCAAGTAAATCTTTCAATTTCTTCTCCTGGAATTTCACTTTTCTTCAAAGGAATGTACCCAGAGTTTCCTTGATCAAAATAAGAATTAGAGCTCACGCCACTTGGTGTGCTTTGGCCATTTTGAGTGTCAAAATTAATAGAATCGCTGATGCTATTGTATGAATCTATAGAAAATTTAGATCTGGTGGCAGCTTTAAGCAAATTGTAAACACCATGAACTTTATCAGTTGTAATACTTTGCTCAATAAAAGTTGCCGCTGGAGCTCCAATAGATAAATTTAGTCTTGGTAAAATTCCACCAGAGCCTTTTGAAATTGTTCTAAAGTTTTTTGAATAATTAGAATTAGCCCTTGCCTCATAGTTTGCACTAAATGTGGAAGCTTGATTATTTTCAGGCATTCTGTACCTGGCAACAAGAGAACTCAAAGAACCTTGCTTAGTTAATTTTAAAGCTCCTATTGTACATTCTATGTTTAATTGTTGTGGTTGTTGCATTTTTATCTTGGAGAAAGAATCATTATTAGCGATCTGCCATCTAATTGCGCTGGCTTTTCGACTATAGATATTCCAGAAGTTGACTCTAAAATCCTATTAACTAGAGATTCTGCTAATTTTGGAAAAGTCAACTCTCTGCCCTTAAACTTTATGACAATTTTTACTTTATTGCCACTTTTTATAAACTTTGATAAATTTGTCATTTTGACATTAAAGTCATGCTCGTCAATAAGAACACCAAAGTTCAATGTTTTAATTACTTGTTGTTGCTTAACAGCAGAATTTTGTATTTTATTTTTTTTAGATTGCAGATATTTGAATTTTCCATAATCCATAATTTTGCACACAGGCGGGTCTGCCTTGGGGGAAATTTCAATTAAATCTAAGCTTAAAGACCTAGCTTGCTCTAAAGCCTTGGAGGCGGGAACAACTCCCTGCTGCTCGCCATTCTCATCAATTAGTCTTACTTCTCTCAACTTTGGAAGATTATTAAAAAATCTCAAAATCTGATCATTAATTCTAAGCTCAACAGTGTTTTTATCCAAAATAAATTCCTTATTTAAGTTTTATAATATTATAGTACAATTAATCTCCAATTTTACTTGGGTTAGAAACCATACCTCCAGGAGAAACCTGTTTTACTACTAAATCACCAGAGGGCAATTTATAGTAAACAAATATGCTTCCAGCAAATCTTGAGTTAGTACTTACAACCATTCCTGCTGCTTGCATGCTTATGTCTGTTTCAAAATAGTCATAGTCGTTCTTAAGAATAATAATTTTCTCTTGAGAAACTAATTGCTTAAAGAAAGGGTGCGCAGAATTAGATGTATCATCAAAATTGTGATTTCCAGCAATAAGATACATAGGATTCAAATTGTAAGTAAAATTGCTAGATTGAATTGGCAAATTACTAAATTTTGTTAAAAACAATTTTCCAGCACACCAAAACAAAAGATAAAAAACTGAATTGTAGTATTTTAAAACAGGGCAGAATACATTTAATGCTGAGTTACCTACAATTTGACCCATGTCCACTACGGTTATCGCATTTGAAATTTGTCTTATTGTAGACTTTAGCATTCTTGCTTGTATTTGATTATTAAGACCATCTAAGACATAGCCTACGATTAAATTGCCTTGGTTATCAAATTCAGATGCAGAGAATGTTTCTAAAACAGGAAGACCACTTAAATTTTCAGCTGTAACTAGTGATTGGTCTGTGTCATAAACAGCAGAAGACAATCCATCAACAAGATAATTGAATGAAATTATTTTTGTAACTACTTGACTCTGTGAATTTACTTTTTTAAATTGCCCTGGATTTTTTAAATTTGCAGATTTGACTATCAAAGCGCCTGGGTTTGCATAGCCTGTAACATAAACATTTTTTGTGATTTTGTCAAATGAAACAGTAGATTTATTAAGTCCAGAACTAAGTTGGTTTACAACTTGTCCATCAAACTGCCATTTATTTAAAAAACCATTAGCATAATTGACAGCAAAAACATCTTGATTTTCTGATGAATCTGAAAGTTCTGTTTTAATTGATAATGTTGATAAATCATTATTGTCCTCGAAATAATCAATCAAATTTAAATCTGGATTATCGCCTTTCAAAGAAACATAATTACTGTTTGACACTAGTCCTTCGAGAACAGGTGGGGTTATAGGATCTGGCAATCTATAATAATTAATAGTATTATTTGTCGAAAGCGTTTGCACTACACTGTCATTTACAGAAGAGTTTTTAGCAACATGAACTGTAGAATTTGAAGAATTACTTTCTGCTGCAGAAATCTTTTCGTCTTTTAGTATTCTTTCATCTAGTGGCACAGTTCTGTATGTAATTTGCCTAAAATAGCTATCACTTGATTTTTGTATTGTATTTACCCTAATTTCTGCTTCCATGTCATCGGGCAAGTTAACAAACCATGATGGAGAATAAATCGCACCACTTATTTCGAAATTTTTATCTGTAGGCAAATAGCTTTCAAAGCTTGATTTAGAGGCAAACCAGAATTGTTGAGAGTCTAAAACCGTGCTTGGCACTAGTGCTAAATCTTCATAGTTTACTGCGCCAATTGACACGCCCTCATTTCTATTAGAAAATGACAATAAACCTTGAGAAAATGTTAACTCAATGTCATTTATTCTAATACCCATAGGCTTGCCGTTAAGATTCTGCTCAATTTCTTGCATTTCTTCATCAGTTAAATCTTTGCCAGTTGAAGAATAAGGATAATAATAAATTCTAAAAACTATTTGACAATCATTATAACTTACATAAAAAGGTATGTTAATTTCAATTGTTTTATTTAAAGTGAATGTATCAATTGATTTTGGTAAATCAAAAAAACCAGAAATAAAAATTCTTTCTGTGATTTTACCGTATCTACTAACAAAAAAAGCGGCCACTTTTATTTTATTTAAAATTAGAGAA
>Ga0247722_10000574_pt1 | contig 22059 bp, 18 predicted proteins | sample MSEWelMarce3H_FC_FD_189094 | JGI IMG/M metagenome (GOLD analysis project Ga0247722, IMG submission 189094) | Subsurface sediment microbial communities from gas well in West Virginia, United States - MSEEL Well Study Marcellus 3H_FC | ecosystem: Environmental > Terrestrial > Deep subsurface >... | reverse complement strand
GGCTGAACCTTAGCCAACCTCACGGACTACTTCCCGTCTGGGGCCGAATCCTTACGACCCGGACGGACTACCTCTCCGTCTTCTGGGGCGGAGCCCAGGCGGTCCAGACGGACAAGACCGTCTCGACCGTCTCGACCGTCTTCCAAGTCTACTTCGCACATCAACTTTCCTCCCTCCATGGGTGCCCGGATGTTGGACAGTTTCTTCTTTCCTCCCGTTTCTGTCACTTCTCCCATCACGTATTCGCCGCGCTTCAAATATTTATACCCTGAGACTTGGATGTCCGAATGATGGACGAACAAATCGCCCGAGACAAAGCCGTAGCCCTTTCGCTTGTTGAACCACTTCACTTGGAACATACTTAGCTTATAGTGATAGTCAGGCTTTATATCCGTTTTGGGAACCATGCCTGTACATATCATCTGCATGGTTTTCTCTTAGATAAACATATCCTTTCGAAATCAGCAATTCCTTAATTTGTGAACGTCTAGGTTCTACAAAATTGTGTTCTACATCAATCAAACCAATTGTATATTTATCAAAATCAAACGCCTTCAGTATCTCATATTCACTTCCTTCTGTATCAAGCGACAAATAATCTATAAATCTGGGTGCATTACACTTTATCAACATATCGTTGATGGATAACGTCTCTACGATAATCGTTTTTTTATTTGCGTCTACCTTTCTTTTGTGACAATCAATATGCTTTTGTAAACCAGAAAGACCATCTCCGAATTTGTCTCCAATCGGTTCCATTGCTATATCAAATTCTAATCTAAGTCCTGTTTCGCTATAGATAGCATTATTTATACATATGGAGTTTGGTCGGTTAATAACCAGTTTCTCATAATGATACGGTATAGGCTCTACACAAATCCCTTTCCATTCATAATCCCTTTCCATTAAATAGGTATTCGATATCTCTATTCCATCGCTTGCTCCAATCTCAATAAAATAACCATTGTGTTTACGATTATAAAAAGATAACACCTGTATGTCCTGGTTTATTTGGGATATTGAAGATGAACGTAGTTCATACATATCAATGAGTTGTTTCCATCGTCCCAACATTTCATCCTGATGCTCTTTCGCAAAAAGTAGAATGGTTTCAGTTTTTTTAATAAAATCAGTTGTCTTAACTTTTTCTTGTAAATCGTCCCATGTATCAAAATAGACAAACAGTCCCTTGTTTTCCTCGCAATACCACTCAGACAATGTCAATAATTCTGGTTGAAAATATTCAGGCGTATAAGAATGGAATGGCGGTTGGAACCATCCCTTCGGTGCTCCGCGGGTGAATAGCTCCATCAAAAACCGAATGGTAGGTATAAAAGTTATTATACCCAATTGCATTCGTTCAAACAAGGCAATCGTGGACCAAGCATAAGGTATACAAACAATACCTTTGTATGCCAACAATTCTGAAATATGGTCTGAAAATCGTTCACATTTATTTGGAATACCAAGTGTATGTAAATGTTCAGACAAATTCATTAATTTTGTCTCATTCTCGTATGGAGGGATATAGAATAGTTCTTTGTTCATATCATAGGTTTGAGTTGTATCGTTAGAAATTAGGTTTTTTCCTATTGGCTTTATGATAAAATTTCCAACTTCTACTCTCTTAATTTGAGAAGCATAAATGGGTTCAATCATAGAGTTTCCAAAAATAAAAACATTCTTTCGGTTGGGGATATCTCGTAACAAACGATAAAATTCAGGGTCTATCGTTTCTGGTTTCATTTCATAGTCAAACCGGTTACATATCCAAATCATCAACAATTTAGACCAATTGTTTTGTAAAAACGGTCGACAGGTTGGACAGGTATCGGAAGTGATGATACCATCAAACGTGTGAAAATATTCTTGATATTTATCCCAGCAGTTTTGGGCCCTATCATGGTCTATTTTATACAAATCATTTCCTTTCGTGACACCGTCATCAAAATACATGACCTCTAATTCATGTCCAAGCTTTTTAAACACATACTCTATTTCTAACTGGCACCCTTTGTGGAAGGTTATATGTAAAAGACGCATTATCTAGAGTGATGTATACTCTTTATATAAATATGATGCTACTCTTCTATTTTAGTAATGGGATACCCCTTCAATGTTTCGTGTAACTCAGCCTGATCGGCGGGAGACAACTCAGACAAGTCCATCTTCAACCAGCGGTAATGCGTCGGAGACAAATACTCCCTGAGTGAAGACATCTTCTCTGTCTCAAGGAGTAGGTCCAACTGTTCATTCAACACTTTTGTCAGGTCTGGTGAATTCAATAAAGATTGTCTCATTCGAGATGTCTGTTTCAAAAAGTTATCCTCTTGAAGCAGATAGATGGATAGATGTTTGATTTCTCTAGTCAAGTCATTGTAATAACTCACCTGCTGTTGTTTAATCAGTTCAGGGGTGCTGGAATAATATTGTTGGTCTTTGTATTGAAGGACAAAGCCCGAGGAATTAAATGTTTTGACACATCCTTCAACACAGGTCTTACATAATCGGGACGGCTTCAAAGGTAGATATTCCTTTTGGATTCGTTCACCACATGCAGCACATAAAAACAATTGCTCATACAAGACAAATCTCTCCATAAAGCTCTTACAAGGGAACATTTTTCTACGCCACAGTTCACTTACATAGAGATACAAGGACGCATAAGATTTTTTATGAAGGGTTTGTCTTGTCGTGTAATCTTCAAAAGAATGAACATAAGAATAATCGAGACTATGAAACAACTCGATGCACTGCTCGTAGATGGCCTCGACCGACAACGTGCGAAGTTCGTCTTCGGTCATATGAATAGACGGAGAGAAAAGGTTTTGAAAAGAGGTTAACGCTTAGAAGGATGAACCTTATAGACTCGATGTAGCCTATAGACGGTTCGACTACATAGGATTCTACACACCAAAGATGCAAGCATATACACAGATAAGAGATTTAATTATGAAAGTTGCGAACGATAAAAATGGACACGTTTCATTTCAGACATAACCGCTTCTTTGTGATACGATAGAATGACATGATGGACCCGTGGGTCGTGATGAGACATCTGTAAGATTTCAAGGACCCGCAAATGAAACCCCAATTCTTGAAAGGCAAATCTTCTTCGATGTAACCGGTTGTCTCGGTCTTCTTCTCTAGTCCTCTGGTCTTCGAGGACCCAACGCGCATTCTCTTTGGCTCGTCTACGATTCTCTATTTCCACGAGTTCCTCTTCTTCGATACGTTGGCGTAGTTCCAACTCTAGGGTATAAGGATTTGTATAATAATGGTGTGTATGATGTCGGTCTGCGAGTAGATAGAGACCATATAGAAAGTATTCATGTTTTTCTTTGCGAACCCGCACCTCTTCTTTGGCTCGTCGATGGTCTTCAATGGAGCGATTCAGAAGTTCTTTTCTTCGAACCTCTCTTTCCTGACGACGTCTTGACGTCTGTCGTGTGATACATTCTTCGTGGAACATTCTCTCTATTTCTCTATGGTTCGAGAGATTCATAGATAAACGGAACAGGTTAAAAAATAAGGAATATATATGCTGGAATACGAGGATTTTGCTCGGTTAGGTAAATACCTACACGAACTGTCCATGAGTGTTATTTTTAGGTTCCATGCACGATACAATGCATTGATTATGCATCGATAAGTCAACGGTGTCCATCGCTAGCTTATCCATCGCTAGCTTATCCATCGATATCTTCTCGATTAGGTAGAGGTAAAACAGGTAGATATACATGGCCGCAAACAAATGCCTAACAGGATTGTTTTGATTGACATATAAGAAGAACTGGATAAAGAGGGCAAACGCATGGACTGCTGTGAGGAATTCGAAGAAATTCATGTTACCGAAAACATATAAATAGTTTCTCTTCAATTTTTAGAATGAATGTATTCTGGTTTAGACGAGACTTTCGGCTGTTGGACAACAAAGGACTGAACGCACTCGCGCAAAAAAAGGAACCCATTACATGTATCTTTATTTTCACCCCTACTCAATTGAAACACAATCCGTTTTATTCTGAGAGAAGTTTTCAATTCATGTGCGAGTCCCTGATGGAGCTACGTGACCTATTACGGAAACGAGGTGGCGACCTTGCTTTCTTTTACGGGGAGCCCTTGGACATCCTCAAGACGCTCGACCTGAAGACCCTGGCATTCAATCGAGACTATACACCCTTTTCCATAGAACGAGACAAGAAAGTCATGGATTATTGTCTCGCTCGTGGGATTGATTGTCTATCCGAAGAAGACGTGTTACTCGCCAACATGGGCACTTTTGTAAAAAAGAACGAACAGCCTTATGTGGTGTATACCGCTTTTAAAAACCGTGTGTTACAGAATACTCCCGATGACCCACATACCGTAAGTGCCAAGTTTGTCTCGTATCCAAGCACCTATGAACCCAAGATACCCCAATACGACCAACTCGAGGGAGGAAGAAAAAGAGGATTGGTTCACTTGAAGCGGGAGTTTACTCGAGACATGCAAACCCCTATGGAGTTATCGCCCTATTTAAAATATGGTTGCGTCAGCATCCGTGAAGCTTACTGGTCCCATGACGACGAAGAATTTCGTGCACAGTTGATATGGAGAGAGTTCTTTTATTATTTAGCCTTTTATTTCCCAAGAGTCTTGAAAGAGCGAAGTTCCTTTAAGGCCGACCCGATTACATGGGTAGACGACCCCGTAGGATGGAAGAAATGGACCGAAGGGAAAACAGGATTTCCTCTGGTAGATGCGTCGATGCGACAACTGAACGAAACTGGATTTATGACCAATCGAGGGAGACTCGTGACAGCCAATTATTTGACACGAACCCTCAGGATAGACTGGCGTAAAGGAGAGCAATATTTCGCAACGCATCTGATTGATTACGACCCAGCCATTAACAACGGCAATTGGCAATGGGTGGCAGGGACAGGTGCAGACCGTGCTCCTTATGCACAACGCATCATGAACCCCATTTTACAAGAGAAAAAACATGACCCTGACCATGCCTTTGTCCGAACCTGGATAAAGGATATAGAATGAATTTCACAAGGTGAAAGAATGGAACTCGCCTTTTTCTTGATGGACCCGTATCATCGACTGTTGCGAAACAAAGAATGGACCGTTCGTGATACCGTGTATGCCGAATATTTAAACACCCATACAGATTTGAGTTGGACCCAATATTACCGTGGACTGAGTCCTTCGATTCATCTTGTGGCGATGGAGCTGGACCACCGTATTCGTGGAAAAGACTATACCGAATTGTCTCATCTTCGCGAGAGGGATTATGCTCAAGTCTATGAAGACATGGAACTAAGGACGGTAGAAGAAATTAGGAACAAACGAAAGGAATGGTTGAACACCTGTTGTCTACCCGCTCTGGTGCATCGTCTACTTCTGGAGGAACCCTAAGGCACTGATAAAGGGGTCACGCAGCTCGAATCGATGACCCAATACCGTCACCTCGATGACCTGTTCTAGTTCATAATCTTCCATGTAAATCGATGGGTTCAATTCACGGGTCAGATAAACCACGATAGGATTTGACCCTTTTCGAACCACTGCACGTATACCAATCTTCGAGATACTTTCCACGGTGCAAGTCAGTCGCATCCCTTCATACGGATGACATACTTGAACCAAAAACAGGACCCTGTATTCAATCAGAGTCCCGTGAATACCACCTGAGCTATACGTGACGACCTTGGTGGTTTCAGGTCGAACATAGCCTTCTTTGATACAACGGCCTTCCAGGTTGTCTCGGGCATACAATAAAAAATACTTCTCCATATCTCGCCCGCAATGTTCAAACTTGACCGAGACCGTTTCCACGACCAGGTTCGAAACATACAAATGACTGTCTTTCACCGTTTCTTTCACAGGCTCCAACGGCTCTGGTTCAGGTTCCGGTTGTTTGACCTTACGCAAGGGAGCAAGCTGGCTTCTGTCCATCACATACGTCACCTTGTAAGGATACACCGCAAAAGCATCTTCTAAGGAACGTTCATTTTTATAATCTTTCAATAGAGTCCGCGTCTCTTTCTCTGGGTCTTTCTTTTCGGCCTGATAAGTAGTGACAAAGTCATCCATCTCGTAGGGCCGAACATAGATGGACAGTCCTCCGAGTTGTTCCAGTCCATTCATTTCAGAACGCTTCGCGTCTTCCGCAAGTTCGTCCCATTGTGTCAATTCTTTGACTTCGCCCTTGAGTAAGTTGCCTTCACCGGGCTTATACAGGGGAATTTTTTGTCTCGACAATCGGTTGACCAAGGCATCCTCTTCTCCCGCCATAAAGGTATTCGGAAATCCATTGATTTTTTCAAATTGTTCGCCCGTAAGACCTACCACACCCGGTCCATAAAGAATCGCCTTGTCACTATGTTTAAAATAGTTCGCAAACATGGTCTCGTCTGGGAAGGCGTCAGACGCGTGAAATACATAACGGTCGTAACGCTTTTCTTTCGCCAAAAGATATCCCACGTTCCACAACAACGCACGTTTTAAGGACTCTGCATTGTTTTGGTCCACTACATAAATGTCCATCAAATGCTTACCTAGTCCATAGGACGACAAGGTTCTTAGTTTTTCGAGTTGTTCCAAGTGATTCCGATGAGGGACAATCAACGCCACTCGAACGGACGAGACACGAGGGTCCTCCCCGGGAAGAGACAAACGTTCTACGGTTGGATTCATGGTTTCGTATTCTTCGCGGGTCAAACGGAATTGATTAAACATCATCAGGAAATAATTCTCTAAGAATTCTCGGGTCAACATCTTTCGCGCAAGGACTCGGGCGTTCTCCGCAATTTCCTTGCATTTGTCTTGGTTCTTTTCACAATACGTCAATAGCGTATCCAGGTTCGACAAGTCTCGCTCTACTGCAAGATAGTGAACCCCTGCCTGTAAATATCTCTCCGCCCACGAAGTATACTCACTAGTGACACGCAAGATAAGAGACCCAGTGGTCATGCTACACAACAGACGATAGGCGTTTACGTTACCATCGACATGAAGGATGTAACGATATTTACTTTGGTCTGCCATAGATAAAAAGGTTCCAGGTTTGATACCCGTATTTAACATACCCAGACCATGAACTGGGTCAAACCGAACCGAACCTGTGTCAATGGTAGGATTTTTAGAGTCCTTGTTTAGAGTAAGACCAATATCCAACCGGTCCTTGAAGAGGTCTTCTTTTGCCAACAAGGCGAGTTTAATCCGCATATTGGTTTCGTCCGTATAGCCGCAGCCAGTCGGACCCCCTCGAAACACTGCACGTATATCCGTTTTCTTATTCCATTCGGTTGTCCAGGTATCGTAAGGCAACGGTTTGGTATAGACATGTTCCATTTCATCGTAATTGGGAATGGGAATGTCCATATATCCCTTTTGCCCAGACATGGACAAGATGGGTAAGAGCGAGGTATACTTAGGGGCAGGCACATCACCCATCACCATCGGAAAGGGATGCTTTTTGTCTTTCCTTACAATCAATGCGTCTGTTAGGTTGAGAATAAACATGCCATCCGGTAAGGATAATGTTCGAAACAGAGTAAGGTATTCATTGTCTTCTATAGATACATTCAACCGGTCCTTGACGACGCACTGCATGATACGCTTTGGGACCATCTTCTCAATCTTGGCGCGCTGTTTATCAGTAATATGTGGATTGGAAGATAACCCTTTCACTGCCTGGTCAAATCGTTTTTGATAACTCTCGTGAAGGTCGGGTATAATTTTAAACATCGAGGGTTTGCCGTCTACCACAGACAAGACAAAACATTGATGAGACAAAGAGAAGATGTATCTCATGGTCTGCGTCAACGCATCATGGTCTATCTTCCATAAAGGGTCTTTGAGTGGAGGCAATAACGTGATGCCCGATGCGGATTTCTCAAAAGAGGTGTGATTTTTTGGGCTATCGACCAAAGGCATAAGGATACGTATGGCATCACTGTATTTCACCAGGGTCTGTATTTTTTCCATTTCTATATCGTGCTAATAAAAAAAAGGAATTCCATCATAATTTTATCTTATTTTACGTCCGATATACGGACAAGCTGTTCAAACAAGGCAATCCACTGGGTGGTTTTTACCTTTTCTATATTGGCGTCCACGGTGATGGCGTCTTTCAGCCACTCCTCGTGATAATGATGACATTTTTCAAGGTAAGCTAAAGGAATGGTTTCGCCCTCCCGTCCGCGGTTCAACGTTCTCCGATAGGATACCGTGGGGTCACATCGTAAATAAACGGGCGTACAGTGTGCGTATTGGTTGAACTCGTCGAACCACATTTGATAGATTTTATATCCAATCTCGTCAATGATGCCATCGTCATAAAGCATCTTGCAGAACACATGTTTATCGGTAAATAAACATCTTTCGCAAATGATGAATTTGGTATTGGGGTTTTCCAGCGCCTTTCGAAGGATGGAGAGGCGTGAAATGTAGGCAAGCATTTGAAACTTGAACCCATACGCGCGTTGGTCTTTATAATAGTGGTCCAGCACTGAACCCTCTGCGTCCTTGCAGTTGAGCCAGATGTCCACCGGTTCTTGAAGAAAGCACACGTCCTCTCGGTCTTTGAAATGCGTTTTCAGCATGTCAAGGAAGGTCGATTTGCCAGTGCCAATGTTGCCTTCGATAGAGAAGATACGCGCCATGTTACCTTTTTCTATCCTATATTCTTGGATTCAATTTTATAGATATACTGTATAGAATGGACATGATGAAGCAACTCGAGGAATATGTAAATGGAAATGCGTTGAATGACTTTAAAGCCATTACTCCATCCTTAAATCAACTCATCGGAGAGTTGAGCCTAACAAACGGTCCATTTAAACAGTTACAAATAGAATCACAAATGACCAAGATGATGGGAGGGATGAACGCGGCCAATACGAGACGTAATATGAATAAAACAAATGCAAAAACAAACACAAACGCGAAAAAGAATACGAATATCACCGCAAAAAATAGGAACCAAGGTATTTCAGATGAAAAAAAGTTTAGGATAAGTCTTCTTTTAGCGTTCATGTTGTTAGGTGCCCTCGCCCACTTACGTGGGATTACGCCTTTTATTTATTCTTTTACACAATTCGCCGCGTTGAATAAAAAAGAGATGTTCTATAAAGCGATTCTTCCTTTCATGGCCATGATAGAGGGTAGTTTTACGTTTTTAAAAACAACGCTTTTGCCCAACATCAAAGAAGGTCTTTATACAAAAGCGTTTGCCACCTTCAGTGGTATGGATTTTGCGAGTGACCCGAATAAGGTCATGGCCACGGTGACAAACATAGGGAAGGTTCAGGTATTCATGGTATCATTCGTTGCAGGTGCATTAAATCTAGTCTATACGCCAAGTGTTCCTGTAATGGACAAGACCAAACTAGGACCAATTTTAGATGAAATCCTAAAGGCTTTAAATGAGAAATTTAAAGGAATCAAAAATTTTGTATTTATGGCGATTGACCCTGGAAGTTATTTATTGAAACCAGAATGGACCCCAGATAAGGCATAAACTATAAACTATAAGTATTTTAACTAAGGGAACAGAATCTTGTCGACCTCGGTCCGAACACAGAAATACCGATGCAACACGATACCTGCCAGAAAGAGGGTGACCAGAACCATGTAAATGTTCCATCCAAAAGAATACGACAATAGTTCAGCCAATACAATCGTGGCGAGCACATCCAATAACGCAAACCCTCCGTAATGTGTATGAAAGCCTTGTCCTGGAATACCAAGAGCATTCGAGTATTCACCCATACATTTCATGTAATCTATTCTGATATTTTAGATTTAGATTTCAGAATAGATTAAGAATTAGATTTAGATTAAGAATTAGAAAAGTCCAGTCGACCCAAACCCTTCTGTGCCACGGGCCGTTTCATCCAAATCGTCTACCCGAATGATTTTAAACGGCTCCAGAGAGGGGGAACAAATCTGAACAAACCGTTGACCTTCTACACACTCATACGGTCCAGATACATCGAAGACCGCTCCAAGATTGCCGCGATATCCGCTGTCGATGATGCCCACGCTATTCGAAAGGCGTAGAGGAGTCTTGTAGATACTCGACCGAGGATACAGGTAAAAGGCACTCGGTCCTTTGCCCTCCTCATACATGGCACACCGAACCTGGAGGTCTACTTTATGGGTGCCACTGATGAGACACAATGACTCTGGAAAGACCAAGTCAAATCCCGCATTTGCATAAAGATTGTTCTCTACTTCTCGGTTGTGTCGGTCAATGAGTCCGTCATACAATTCCTTCAAGTGGGGCATAGCTACACAGAGCTTGAGAACCTTCATTATAGAACTAAGTGAAGTTGCCTTTAATATCTTATGGACATTGCTTTTTCGTTTTGCGTATCTTTGCCAAGACCTTCTTGTTCTTCGTTAACCTCGCATAATATTGTGCAGCCCGCAGGGCTTTACAATCCAGTCGCCCATTTGTGCATATTGGATAACGCAAGGTATCTGGTTCTAAAAAACAAGAAGGTCCATATTTTTTCCGATAACTCTTTCGATAGACAGGCGCTTTCCACCGTTTATAGGTCATTATAGACCTTTGTTATTTTTTTGTAACCAAAATATTGTAGGGATTGCAATTATACGAGACTGGTGTGTCATAAACGGTGGGGGCTCCAAATGCGTCAAATAACGTCATCCGATTGGGTCCTGGGTCAACCCTACACTCACTATATGCGGCCTGTTTTGAGATAAGATTCTCTTTTTCACCGGTAGGATTGAAACAACAAAAAAGATTGTCCTTTTTGATATAGGATTGACCTGGAATACATTTTTCGACGGAACAACTAAACCCTTCTCTCTGAAAGGAAAGGAATACGAGAAGTAAGACTGCGATACATAACCCTATCATATAATCATGAAATAAATTATATTGATTATAAATAATGACAGAGCGAAACATATTTACAAACAGTTTGTCGGTCGGGTTTACGCCAGCAGAGGTAGAGACCAGAGAGGCATCTGCTCAATTTAATACGGTCAAACGTGCGATAGACATTAGCGGAAATGCCTATGTTACCGGAAAGGTAACGGTTCAGGGTATCACTGACTTACAAAGCAATCTCACTGTAACCGGGAATACATCTTTTTTGTCGAACCTACAAACGAATGGACAAACGGTATTACAAGGCACCCTCAATGTCTCCGAACAAGTATCGTTAGAGTCCAGACTCTTGGTGAAAGGGAATACGTCGTTTCTGGGTATCGTTCAGTTCAATGCACCCACTATCCTAAAGTCCACCTTGAACGTCTCCAATGGCGCGACTTTCCTGGACAACATCCAGGTCGATGGTCCGACTGTATTAAGGTCTACCTTGAACGTGTCCAAGAACGCTTCTTTCCTGGATGCAGTTCAGATTAACGGTCCCACCTTCCTAAAGTCGACGCTGAACGTGTCCAATGGTGCGACTTTCCTGGACAACATCCAGGTAGAAGGACCCGCTATCCTAAGGTCTACCTTGAACGTCTCCAAGAATGCGTCTTTCCTCGATGGGATCCAGGTAGACGGGACCACTGTCCTAAAGTCGTCCCTTAACGTCGCCAACAATGCCTCTTTCTTAAGCACGGTCCAGGTGGATGGGGCCACCATGTTAAAGTCCTCCCTCAACGTCTCGAGAAATGCTTCGTTCTTGGATGCGGTCCAAATATATGGGCCTACTCGTCTAGCATCACTCAACGTGTCGACGAATGCTTCTTTCCTGAATACAGTTCAGGTAGACGGAGCCACTATCCTAAAGTCAACCCTGAACGTCTCCAAGAGTGCGTCTTTCCTGGATGCGGTCCAAATAGAGGGGCCTGTCCGCATGAATGCGTCCCTTAACGTTTCCATGAATGCTTCTTTCTTGAGTGCGGTCCAGGTGGACGGTCCTGCTCTACTAAAGTCGTCCCTGAACGTGACCAACAATGCGTCTTTCTTAAGCACGGTCCAAGTGGATGGAGCCACTGTCCTAAAGTCTTCGCTCAACGTCGCCAACAATGCCTCTTTCCTGGGTCCTGTCCAGGTGGACGGAGCCACCGTCCTAAAATCATCCCTGAATGTCACCAACAATGCTTCTTTCCTGGATGCGGTCCAGATTGAGGGACCTGTCCGCATGAACGCATCCATGTTCGTATCGAAGAACGCATCTTTCCTGGATGCGGTCCAAGTGGACGGGGCCACGGTCCTGAAGTCATCCCTGAATGTCACCAACAATGCGTCTTTCCTGGGTGCTGTCCAGGTGGATGGGTCTACTCTATTAAAGTCGTCGCTCAACGTCTCTAACAATGCGTCTTTCTTAAGCGCGGTCCAGGTCTACGGACCAACCCGTCTAGCTTCGCTCAACGTTTCGACGAACGCTTCTTTCCTGAATACAGTCCAAGTGGATGGACCCACTCTGTTAAAGTCAACCCTCAATGTTTCCAACAATGCGTCGTTCTTAAGTGCAGTCCAGGTAAATGGACCCACTATGTTAAGGTCGTCCCTCAACGTCACCAATAACGCGTCTTTCCTGGATGCAGTCCAGGTCTACGGACCGACACGTGTAGCGTCCCTCAACGTCTCGATGAACGCATCTTTCCTGGATGCAATCCAGGTGGACGGGGCCACCGTCCTAAAGTCGTCCCTGAACGTGGCCAACAATGCGTCTTTCCTGGATGCGGTCCAGGTCTATGGACCCACCCGTATAGCATCACTCAACGTATCGATGAATGCGTCTTTCCTGGATGCGGTCCAAGTGGACGGGGCCACGGTCCTGAAGTCAACCCTGAACGTCGCCAATAATGCGTCTTTCCTGGGTGTGGTTCATGTAGACGGACACACTCTTCTAAAATCGACACTCAACGTGTCCAACAATGCCTCTTTCATGAATGCGGTTCAGATTAACGGTTCCGCTATCTTAAAGTCAACGCTCAATGTCACCAACAATGCCTCTTTCTTGGGTGCGGTCCAGGTGGATGGAGCGACTCTGCTAAAGTCGTCGCTCAACGTCTCGAATAATGCGTCTTTCTTAAGCGCAGTCCAGATATACGGACCCACCCGTATAGCGTCTCTCAACGTTTCCACCAATGCTTCTTTCTTGACTACAGTCCAGGTGGATGGACACACTGCCTTAAAGTCAACCCTCAATGTCGCCAACAATGCGTCTTTCCTCGGCATTGTCCAGGTGGATGGAGCGACTCTGCTAAAGTCATCCCTCAACGTCACCAATAACGCGTCTTTCCTGGATGCAGTCCAGGTCTACGGACCGACTCGTGTCGCGTCCCTCAACGTCTCCATGAATGCGTCTTTCCTCGGCACTGTCCAGGTGGATGGAGCCACCCTGCTAAAGTCGTCGCTCAACGTCACCAATAACGCATCTTTCCTGGATGCAGTCCAGGTCTACGGACCCACTCGTGTAGCATCCCTCAACGTCTCCATGAATGCGTCTTTTCTGGATGCAGTCCAGGTCTACGGACCGACTCGTTTAGCGTCCCTCAATGTCTCCACGAATTCGTCTTTCTTGAATACCGTCCAAGTGGATGGACCGACTCTTCTAAAATCTTCACTCAATGTCTCAAATAATGCGTCTTTCTTAAGCACGGTCCAGGTCTACGGACCAACCCGTCTAGCCTCCCTCAATGTCTCCACGAATGCCTCTTTCTTGAATACCGTCCAAGTGGACGGACCCACGCTGCTAAAGTCGTCCCTCAACGTGTCCAACAATGCGTCTTTCCTGGATGGGGTCCAGGTCTATGGGCCGACCCGTGTAGCGTCCCTCAACGTCTCGATGAACGCATCTTTCTTGAACACGGTCCAGGTCTACGGACCGACTCTTCTTTCGTCCCTCAACGTCTCCATGAATTCGTCTTTCGTGAATACAGTCCAAGTGGATGGGCCGACTCTTCTAAAATCTTCACTCAATGTCTCTAACAATGCTTCTTTCTTAAGCTCAGTCCAGGTCTACGGACCAACTCGTTTAGCGTCACTCAACGTCTCGATGAATGCTTCTTTCGTAAATACAGTCCAAGTGGATGGACCGACTCTGTTAAAGTCTTCCCTGAACGTCTCCAACAATGCGTCTTTTCTGAGTGCTGTGCAGATAGATGGACCCACCACACTGAACTCTACCTTGAACGTAAGTGGGGATGCCTCCTTCAAAAATCTAAATGTATCCAACTTATTCATCAACGGAGTCGCCTCCCAAGGAGGAGGAATGGGTTCTAATATTTATTGGAATGTTTACGCTGTTCCTAACACAACCGTCAATTATGTGTCATCAAATGCGAGTCGTAATACATTGCTCAACGTATCGTATGTCGCACCTGTATCTGGATTTTATCAGGTCGACGCGTATTTAAATCTTACCACAAATACACGGACCACGTGGACATCTTATCTTCAAACAAACAACACAAGCAATGTATCCTGTGCGTATACATCTCCTTTTGTCAAATCCAGCTATTTTACACAAAACATAACGGAAGTGATTAAACTGAACCTGGGTCAACGTGTAGACCTGAATATTGATTGTGGGTCAAACATAAATGTAAGCTTAACCACAAAAGGGTCTAAGTTTCGAACCTCGCTCGTGGGGTCGGCTTAGACTTGATTCTGTTGTGCAAGAAAAGTATCGATGAACGTAACCGGAATGTCTTCCAGGTTGTCCATGTATTCTTTACGCGTGGGTTCTCTAGACAATTCGACGCGAAACCGCGTATTGAATTCTTGTATTTTCTTGTATTGATTGACAATGTTATTGTCGGAACCTAGTTCCTCTTGTAAACGCGTCGTAATGCTTTCCTTAATACGGTCCTCTGGGTTCTTGTAAATACTTTTTCGTATAGACACCAGTGTATCCAGAATATCAGGCTTGGTGAGTTCTTGAAACATGCTCTTGATGTTTGCGTTTGTAAACGAACCGTCGAATGTGCTTTTGAACTGCGCCACAATGTCTTTGTCGATGGAGGGACTGGTTTCAATGAGTCGGTCGTATTCTTCCGTAGCCGTGAGCATGAATTCACTGATGGGCGTCCGTTCTGCTGGCTTTCTAGAGAGCTCGTGCTTGATGCGGCGATAGAATTTATCCCATGCGATGGTGCTCACGCGATGGGACTCGTATAGCTCTGTAATGTGTAAAAACTGTTGAACCGTGGTAATAATACCTGCCAAAATATTAATACATCCAATCACGACGGGGGCATAAAATACATATTGAGGCGGCAACTTCTCCTGGGCAAAATTGGCCGTTCCTGTCAAGGTGCTCATAATAATGACCGGAATGGTATATATGTTGTGTAAATATTGATACTTTGTGTTGCTTTTCATATGCAACCATTTGTAACACAAGGCTTTGTCTCCCCACTCGGATAAAATGGTTTCATGTTCGATACTCCATTGTATAGGCAGTTCCATACCATAGAGTGATAAAAAGATTACGGCATTAACCAAACGCGGTTCCTATCACAGGTCCCATGACAAACTTTTTAACAGGAACCGATGCTTTCTTGGTTCGAACGCGTGGTTTGGGCATAGGTCTTTTTTCATTTTTTGTCCTACGGTTTGACACCAGTTTCGCAACCTGGTTCCTTGCATTTACCGTCTGTCTTTTTCTAGGAACTAATTTAACCATTTTACTGGATAGCCTAGACAACATCGAAACCTTTGGAACATTCGGTTCTTTCGGTGAACTGGACGCATAGACCTCGTTCATGTTGACGCGTTCCGTGCTATTCTCTTTTTTATATGCAAAATCGTCGTTGTCTACATCAATCGCATATTCCGGAATGAGCTTCAGGATAAGTTCCTCGTTTTCTGGAAAAAAAGAAAGAAGATACTGTTTTAGATTGTCTAGTCGCTGTTCCCTTGTCTCGGTGGTAAACCGATGCGGGTCATGGCTATGTAGTTTATACCATTTCAAGATATACTCAGGAATGAGTTTGTTTAGTCCATTCTCGACGATCCCTTTGATGTATTCGTATTCGGGATTGTCCGAAACAGACAACACGGTCCCACATGCGGTCATGAGAGAAATGACAAATCGTTCCAAGACGCCTGTTGCACAACTCATGCCGGCAGCACCTTCGTATGCGTTGACACAGTCTTTCAGAAAGGCTTCCGTATAAGATTTTTTAAACAAGATGGATTGTTTTTCAACATAATCCAAGGAATATAAAATAGAAAGACGCCATGAGGGTGAATACAACATATAATTGACCCGCATGAGAACATTTTTCATAATTTTGTCAAGGTCCTTACGATGCTTGACAATCTTTTCTCTATCGTTCTTCATTTCATACTCCAGCAAATTCTTTCTCCCTGAAAGGACCCTCCTTTTGTCTCGTTCTTCCAAGAGATCCAACAATGGTTCTTTCTTGTTCTTGTCCATACGGACCTTCTTGATTTCTTTCTCCACTTGAACGAGTTCGGACAAGAGAATCTTTTCTCGTGCTAGTGCCTCTTTTCGTTTTGCGGTCGCCGTGGACAACAAACGGTCAATCTTTTTCATATAATGAAGAGGTTGAGACAATTGTTTGGACGTATGTATCTTGTCTAGAATACCCTTCTTTTTCGTGTATAACTTCTCCATGGTTTGTAGGACACCCAAAGTAACCTCTAGTTCTAGAGTCTTCCCCATCGATTTGTCCAACTCGGCCAGTTCTTTTACTTTGTCCTTCTCCTGCTCCATGGCGTGTTGTTCCAACTGGTCAATCAATCCAGTCATGCTTCGCTGAATAAAGTCTGGAATATCTTCTACGGTTTCGGGTTGAAGAAGGGTCTTGGATTGAAAAAATGCATTGAGTCGTTCAATGTCGACTTTTGCCGAGAACTGATGGATTTGATAGGCGTTTACCTCTACGACTGGTCCAGCTTCTACAGGTTCGCCTGGTTCCACCCCAGTAGGTAGGTTTCGTGCTTCTATCGCAGACCCATCAAACATTTGGTCTTTGTCTGCATCCTCTGCCATCTCCCATGCCGTTAAATTTTGGTTAAAGCCGATTGTGTTTACAAACATCTCACTGAAATCCCTAACATTCGAAACATTCCAGAGTAAGGGCTGATTAAACCGATGACAAGATACAAACATCGAGTTCATAAAGTCTACTCTGGCGACATCCCATACTAACGGTTGATTAAAATGATGACAACCCTCAAACATTTCAGCCATGTCATAGACCCTGGATACATTCCAATGAGGTTCGGTGATACCCATCAGAGGGCTATCAAAACGTTCGCATCCGGAAAACATTTGGTTCATTCTCGTGACATTCGACACATCCCATCGCAGGGGCTGATTAAACTTGTCGCAAGACTGAAATAGACATTCCATATTTGTCGCGTTACCCACGTCAAAATCTAGGGGTTGATTCAATACAACACATTCGCTAAACATAAAGGACATGTCTCTTACCCTGCGTAGGTTCATTTGAATCGGGCTATTGAATTTTTCACAATTCATAAACATGGCGCTCGTAGTCGCGAGTTCTTCCGTATTCCATTCTATCTTCTGATTAAACGCAAAACATTCCTTAAACATTCGGGTCATATTCTCTACCTTTCTCACATCCCAGTTGGGTGTATCTACGCCCGTTAACTCTCCATTAAACAATACACAACCCTCAAACATGGATTGCATCGTGGCTACATTCGAGACATTCCATTGTAAGGGTTGGTTGAAGTTGTCACAATCTTTAAAGGTATTGGACATATCTTCGACCTGACTTACGTCCCACTTCAAGGGTTGATTAAACAAACTACAACCATAAAACATGTCGCATAGGTTCTGAACCTTTCCCATCTTCCAGTCAAGTCTTTGGTTAAACTTGATACACCCCTTAAACATAAAGCAGGTGTATGTTAGACTATCCGTTTCCCATTCCAAAGGTTGGTCAAATTCCTTACACCCATGAAACATATACATCATGCTTGTTACATTTTTGACATTCCATCGTAGAGGTTGGTTGAAAGCTACACAATCTTTGAAGACCATGTCCATTTGTATGACCTGACTTACATCCCACTCCAAGGGTTGGTTAAAGCGTTTACAATTTAAAAACATTTCATACATGGTATGAACCTTTCCCATCTTCCAGTCAAGCCTTTGATTAAACTTAATACAATTACTAAACATGCTTGTGGTGGTTTCTAGACTATCGGTTTCCCATTTCAAGGGTTGGTCAAATTCTGAACACCCACTAAACATGCCCGACATGTTTTTTACTTTTTTGACATTCCATCGTAGAGGCTGATTGAATTTACCGCAACCTGAAAATGTTCGCGCCATTGAAACGACATTACGGGTGTCCCATTGTAAAGGCTCATTGAAGTCGGGTGTTTTTGCGAATAATTCATACAGATCCGTCACTCGGCTGACGTCCCATTTTCCAATCGGAACATTCTTTAAATCGTCGGGCAGTTTCTCTTTCTTTTTGCAATAGTGTATGACAAGCATGTGTATATTTTCATCGGTAATGATGGTCATATAGTTAGATAATATTTTAGAAAAAGAATAAACAGATAGGTTAATGAAAGACCGATTTCTAGAAATTTCATCGATACGAAAACAAATCCAGGAACTCTTTCATCGGCTTGAGGATAAGAAAAAAGGGATGAAAGAGAATTATGCTACCTTGGTCGCCAGTAACGATAACCATTTCTTCGGCCTCGATTCGTTTCGTTTTCAGGTCAAACTTGCCGAAAATGAACTGACCTTTTTAAATGACCAATTCACCTTGATTGATAACCGACTCTATTGTGACTATTACAAGCTCTACAATCATGTCTATGACTATTATGTAGAGAACCTTCCTGCTGGAGTAGCAAAAAGCGTCTTTCCGATTTACAAAGATTTAGAGCCCACCAAAGTCTATGAAACGGAACTTGTTCATAAACTCTACAAGGATATCTTGACATTAATACACAAAGCCTACGACACACTCGACCACGAACATCGAAAAAGAGAGTCCGAAAAAAGGTTAACTACGTCTGGGATACACATTGGAAACTATGTGCATAATCGAGTGTTCACGGATACCCTCATCAAAACGAACATTGAATTGTTTGAACAATATTTAAATACTTATTTTATATATCACATGACCTTTCTTGTAAACTTAAAAGAGAGACTGGGTATGTTCTTAGAACATGTGCTGCGTAGACAGCCAGTAGAACAAGGGTGTCATGTGGATGAGCTCGACGATAACTTTGTAGGAGTGGTTCGAGATGAGACAGACCCAGTCATAGTGGAGACGTTCCATTCTATCTCCACCGCAAATCCAGAATCGGAAAAACCGCCTGAAGAAGCACAAGTCAAGGAAGCCGAGACATCCGATTCACCCGTCGAAGCACAAGTCAAGGAAGCCGAGACATCCGACGAAACGTCTGTCAAAGAATCCGAGACAAAGTCGGAAGGACCAGAAGAAGCCGAGACAAAAACGGAAGCACTTGTGGAGGAAGCTGAATCAAAATCCGAGACAAAGTCGGAAGCCCCCGAAGAAGTTCATCAAGAATCCGAGACAAAATCAGATTCGGTTGTCGAGCCTCCCGAAGTCGTTCATGAAGTCCCCATCGAGGACCCTGGGTCTGAACCCGTAAAGGAACCCGAGTCAATATCCGAGACAAGTCCAGAATCCGTGGAAGTTGAACCCATCCCTATTCCAGAAAAGGCACTCACTGCGGAAGAAGTGCTCAATCCGATTATTGAGCACATCCTAAAAGATGTGGATACAAACACAGAACCTAGTCAACCTTTAACGGAGCCCACAAAAAAGAAGAAACGCTCTCGTAAGAAATAAACCTTACAATCCCTTAGAGACTTTTTTAGAGACTAAAGCATCGATATCCATATCTACCTTGGCATCGATTCTGTATTTCGCAAAACATTCATGGTCGAATTGTTTCTCGGGAACATGTTGATGGACAATCCGTGCAATCATCTTGTAGAGCTTGAATTCAGGATATCGGTCTTCCCCGTTCTTCTTGTATAAGATGTTTGTTCCATGGTCATCGTAGACCCACGATAAAATGAGGTCGTAGATAGGCACCTCTCGGAAGCGGTCGATTTCTTTGAGGTCATCAATGATGAAATCTAACATGGAGCATGCCAGGCGACACAAGTCAAAACTATAGTTGGGCTCAATGATTGGTTTAGCCGGGTTATAAAAAGGCTCACAATTGTATTGAGTATAAGCCATGCCATTTTCTGAAAAACTATCACTACAGATACGCTTCCCATTGACTTCGTAGATGGCTCGTCCGAAATCAATGATTTTATACATTTTTCCAAAGGTAGGAATTTGATAGGTATGGCCGCACACTTTGTAACAGATAAACGCTTGGTCTGTCTTCACATACATGATGTTGTTGGTATGCAAGTCATTGTGCGTAAAATGAAAAATCTGCTGGTAGGTATAGAGCATCACAATAATCTGGAACATGGCACTCTCCAGCTCCTCCATGCGCATCGCATCGGTCTCTAAAAGAGAGTCCAGGGTGTCCTCGCATTTCTCCAAGGTCACAACTTGAACCGGCATTTTCTTAATGTTAAGAACCATATCCTGAAGCAGTTCAGGTGTTTCGCAATCACTCTCTTCTTCCTCTTCTTCCTCCTCGTCCTCGGTAAAACTGAGTTCAGAACCATGGTCATCATCCAAGTCCAGTTCTACTTCGTCGGTAACGGCATCGTCGCTGTCCGATGCTAGTTCAGCATCCAAGACCTCGGATACATCCGAGACATCCGACTCTAAGACGCTCGCGTTCAAGTCTGTATTCGACTCTTGTGGTTCAGCGTCATCTAACTCCTCTAATTCAAAGACACAGGCTTCGTCTGAAATTTGAATCGGCTCTAGTTTTTTATCTTGAATCAGGTCATTCAGTTCTTCCTCTTTGAAAAAGAACTCATGATTCAGTCTATCTTTAAAAAAGTTGCTGTCACAAATATATTCAAAGTCATCGGCAATGTTAATTTCGACGTTCTCCTGTATACAAATATATTCATCAAATACTTCCATGCCATGTTGAAACCCCTCCTCTTTCAGACCGGACGTTAAACAATAAAAGAAGCTATCCACGTAGGCATAATTGTGAGGGGATTGGATGCACGAGGTAAAAGGGGTTTCCTCGGGAGGGTTCTCGATAGGCAAGGCTAGAATATCCTCTTGCTTGTATTTACCTGATAAGTATTTTACAAAATCGATTAAAGGGATGACCTTCTTAAAACAGGTTGTCTCTTGTTGATTCGTGTCTTTCACCACATACTCGTTATACGAGTTCTGTTTGACATAGACGTCTACCTTTTTTTTAGGGACAATCGAGGTATACGCCTGAATAGGGTGAAAAGTCGCGTTCATTGTTTTCCCAGGATAAAAGATTTTATACGTTTGAACTCATCAAAAGGCCGCGTCTAATTTCGACCTACGTTCTCTGTGTATATGTTAATGACCCTTGAATTAAAAAAATTTGACATGAAACGTATCGTTTTCCATAAAGACGAAAATAAGGGCCCCGTGATTGTGTTGATTGGTCGCCGAGACACGGGTAAAAGTTTCTTAGTAAGAGATTTACTCTATCATCAAAGGGATGTTCCGATTGGAACGGTCATCTCCGGAACAGAAGGTGCAAACCAGTTTTATTCCAACCATGTGCCAGCGGTGCTGATTCATTCGAAATTCGAAACGGGTATCATACAGAATATTTTACTGAGACAAAAACAGGTGATGAAACAGGTGAAAACCCAAATGGACATGTATAAGAAATGTAGCATCGACCCGCGCACCTTTGTCATCCTGGATGATTGCTTGTATGACAGCTCTTGGTCCAAGAACGAGCTGATGCGTATGATTTTCATGAACGGTCGACATTGGAAAATCATGTTGATTATTACGATGCAATACCCCTTAGGTATTCCTCCCCAGTTACGAACCAACGTGGATTATGTCTTTATTTTAAGAGAACCCTACATTGCCAATCGTAAACGTATTTACGAGAATTATGCCGGTATGTTTCCCACCTTTGAATCGTTCTGTCAAGTCATGGACCAATGCACCGAGAATTTCGAATGTTTGGTGATTTGT
>Ga0247722_10000573_pt1 | contig 22059 bp, 38 predicted proteins | sample MSEWelMarce3H_FC_FD_189094 | JGI IMG/M metagenome (GOLD analysis project Ga0247722, IMG submission 189094) | Subsurface sediment microbial communities from gas well in West Virginia, United States - MSEEL Well Study Marcellus 3H_FC | ecosystem: Environmental > Terrestrial > Deep subsurface >... | reverse complement strand
GTATTTAATTTACTTATGGAATTTTCTTCACGAGATATAAATTCATCTTCAAGAACACCTCATAGTGTTGCTAATTGGTTTGAACAATTTAAAAAGAAATAAGATGAAAAATATACACGTATTACCAACATCACAACCAAGTAATTTATTATTATGTATAAAAAGTTATATAGAACATAAAGATACACCCGCAGAAAATTCAGATAATAAAGGTAATTTTAGATTAGGTTTTGGTGTATACGCTAATACAGAATTTTACCAACATCAACACATCTACATCACTTCCACTGAAGAAATTAAAAAAGAGGATTGGTGTTATAATTCAATTACAAACAAAATTTACAGAAAACTCAAAGGTAACTTTGCTTTTGCTTATGAGTATAAAATCATCCTAACAACAGATGGAGACTTAATCAAAAAGGGTGTACAAACTATTGATGATGAGTTCTTAGAATGGTTTGTTAAGAATCCAAGTTGTGAGAGTGTTGAGGTTGACCATAGATTAAAAGTATCTTCATCTGAAAAAGGTTTTGTGATGGATAATCCTAATTACAACAAAATCATCATTCCAAAAGAAGAACCTAAACAAGAAACACTTGAAGAAGCTACTGAAAAAGAAGCGAGTTTATTTTATGAAAAAGGAAGTTTGGATTGGAATAAATATAGACAAGTTTTTATCGAAGGTGCTAAATGGCAACAAGAAAGAAGTTATAATGAAGAAGAGGTTAAGGATATTATGGCTGAAACTTGGATAAGATGTGTAGGTAATGATGGGAATGATTTTAAAGAAACAAGAGATAAAATATTAGAACAATTTAAAAAGAAATAAGTTATGACTCACAAAGAAAAAATGAATTGGTTAAAAGAGAATGACCCTATAACATACTACGAGATGAACAGTAATCCTACAGGTTCTGATTCAGATACAAGTTCAGCCGTATTCATCGCTATTATTATAGTGTCTGTCAGTGTAATTTTAACAACATTAGTTTTGTCAATATTCTAAAACAAATAAATTATGAAACAAACAGCGGTAAAATGGTTAGTTGACCAATTATTTGAATTAAGAAATCCTACTTTAAATCAAATAGAAATAATGGAACAAGCCAAAGAAATGGAAACGCGACAGATTGGTTATAGTGAGGAAGATATAAGAGAAGCATTTTTAGCAGGGGTTGAGAAAGAGTCTTATAAAGGGTTAAATTTTGATGATTGGTTTGAAAAATTTAAAAAGAAATAACATATGATAACACATACAAAAGGTGGTTTAATTATTGAGGAAATTAAAATAGGTGATATTCATTATGAATATGATTATGGGATGGGAATGAAGTGTGAAGTAATAACTTTACCAAAACTTAACGAATCCGGTCAATACGAGTGGAATAGTAGAAATGTAAATACAGGTAATATTATCAATTATTTGGTAGACCCAAAATACCCCCACTATTCACCTAACTTATATAATCACGAGGCTTATAAAGTTAATACTTACATATAAAAAAATGAAAGGAATTGTTAAGACTAGAAATTTTGATTCAATAAGTAAATTGAGTTATAAACGAGCAAAGGGGAAGAAAAAGAACATCACCAAATTAAATAGCGATACCCACCTGACAATTATTACATTAGAGAAATTGGGTTTATTAACACCCGAATTATTGTGGGATTTAATTGAGAGAAAAAAATATCTTTATATTGAGGGATATAAATTAGAATGGGTGATGCGGGCAAGAGAAAAAAACTTACCTTTGTACTCTGATGATATTGATAAGTATGTTAATAATCATTCTAATGTTAGTATAGCGGTTTTAAGAATTCCGTATGAAATAAGAATAATACCTGAGTATAAAAAATACATTTGGAAAAGAGATATAGATGAAAACAAATAAGATAATTTTTTTGGATATAGATGGTGTTCTTAATGTTGGATATCCGGGTCATGATGAATATGGTCGTTTATTTCATCCTGAGTTCGTCAATAATCTTAAGAGAATTATTGATGAAACGGGAGCTAAAATCGTAATGTCTTCAACTTGGAGATTTGCGGGATTAGAAAAAATGAAACAAATGTGGGTTGACAGAAACCTACCTGGTGAATTAATTGATGTTACCGTTGATTGTGTTCAAATTGTAGATGAAGGTAGAGCTGAATTCTATGATACAGTTGAACGAGGTCACGAAGTTGAACAATGGTTAGATGAACATCCTGGTGTTGATAATTATGTTATATTAGACGATGATAATGATTTTTTAGCTCACCAAAGAGGTAATTTTGTTAGAACCGCCAATAATATTAATCATCCGGACTCTATAGATATCGGTTACGGATTAACAAATGAATGTGCGAACATTGCAATAAGAATATTAAACGATGAAAGATAAAAAAGCAATACTTTTCTTGGACAACGATTCAGTTATTTGTTTATCCAATAATTGGGGTGGTAGAACTAAAAAATGGAATGAGTATAGAAAACTCAATCCTGAACAAGATATGCTTGAGTTAGCCCCAGTTGAGGTAAGATTTGATGATTTTGATAAAAAAGCGGTTAAGGTATTAAACCAGGTATTGGAAGAAACCGGAGCTGAAATCATTGTTTCCTCTGATTGGAGATTACACGCAAATTTAGAAGAACTTGGAGAATATTACCTATCCAAAGGTATCTTAAGAGCTCCAATCGGTGTTACCAAAAGATATTTTGATTGTGATAATCCCGATGAATTTCCTTGGAAAAAAGAAACAGCATATGAACAACAAAGATGTGTTGAAGTTAAACAATATTTACTTGACCATCCGGAAGTTACTCATTGGGTTTGTGTTGATGATTTGCAATTAGGTGAAACAGATACCAATGGTCATATCCAAAAGTGGGGTTTATCCAATTTTGTTCATACACCAAGAATGGATGAGGGAATTAAACAATCAGGAGTTAAAGAAAAATTAATTAAATTCTTAAAATAATATGGAAAGAATAAATCATAGAACATTCAAGGATGAAAGAGGGTCATATACACCCATTTCAACGACGGTTTTAGACCAAAAGTGGGAACAATGTTCTGTTAGTATCAATGATGAAAAATTTACCTTTAGAGGTCTTCATTATCAAACAAATCCCCCACAAACAAAATACATTAAAGTGGTTCAGGGGTCCATTGTTGATTTTATGGTTGATTTGGAAACTGGTGAAACGGATTATATTGCACTTTACGATTCCGATGCGGTGTTAATACCAAATAATAAGGCTCACGGATTTTTGACATTAGAACCCAACACAATTGTGGTTTATATGGTTGAGGGTGAATATAACCCGGAATCAGAACATAGTATTGTATGGGATACGAATAAGGAGGTCAAACGAGTTGTTAATAATTTTAAACAACAAAACCCCTTAATCATTTCAGAAAAAGATGCGTTAGGTAAATAAATTTATTATCTTCAATATTTATTAATAAAATCACAAATGAAAATAATTATCACCGAAGAACAATACAAACATTTTAATATTGTTAAAAAATCAGATTTAGAGGATTCCGGAACTTGGTCTGCGGATGTATTAACACATAAAAGTGAAGGTAAAAATATATATACTTATAGTAATGGTGTGTTTACAAAAAGAGAAAAAAAACCATTGGAAAGAGGTGTCACTCGTCACGGGGGTAGTAGAACAGAAATTTTCTATTTAACTGATGAACAAGCGGAACAGGCGAATGATTTAATTAGACAGTCTCGTGAGTTAGAACAACAGGCGAAAGAATTACGTCAACAAGTCAAAGAAGTTATACAACAAGAATTTCATTTACCACAAAAACGATAAATAAAAACCCCTCCGGTAAAGAGGGGATTTTTTTATTCTTCAGATGTTGTATCTTTCTTTTCTTTTTGTATTTGATTGACTATGTAACCGGATATTGCAAATTCAAGGGTTGCCCACATAAGAAAATCTGACATTGTTAATACTTCGTGTTTTTGGTATAGGAAAAATAACATTCCGATTTGACCTATAAGAAACGCTAAACCGGATTCCACTCTTTTCTTTGAGAAGTAAGATTTGTTTCCGTTATACATTTTACCTATCTCCCGGATGAACCATTTAATATTTTCCCATCCAAAGAAAAAATTATCCTTTTTCATATTTACTTTTTTATAATTATAAATATATGGAAATGAAAAAAGGAGAGGTAGCGACACTTCTCCTTTTAATTTGTTATCGTAACGATAACGGTCCTAAAATTCCCCCAAAGTTGGGGGTGAATTATAAAATATTATTTTTCTTTAAGTAATACCAAACATCTTTTTAGATATTCTTTAGCTCTTGGAGATGGAGTATACTCATCTTCTTTTGTTTGTAAGGCCAATACTTTTTCAATATCTTTTACAAGTTCAGTTCCGTGTTCATTTTCTTTGTAAAGTTCAATTACTTTATCCATAGCTTTATGACACTCATTTGATGTTTCATCAAAGTAATTTTTACCTCTATACTTATTCAAGTTATTAAGCATTTCGTAAGCTAAATGAGCTCCACCATCGTTAACATCCTTAAATAATCTCAATCCGTTTAAGATACCTAAAGTATCAACCATTGAGTTAACACCATTTCTTCTTTTCTTAACACCTGGAGTATAGTGGTGAAAATCATCAGCTTTACCAGTAATTTCGTCTAACGGCATTGTATTTGTTGTTACACAATGATTTTTCTTTTCTTCTTTAACTTCTGGTTGTGCTTGTTCCAGGATATGTTTTCTAATAGATTGACGAAGTAATTTTTCGTCTATAATAACTCTTTTCATATATTCTTTTTTTTATAAATATCTTTGTTTTTGGAATTATTCAACATCATTTTTTGTTGAAGAATTAATTGTGGTCATCACCCAAATATCAAATACTAAAAAATATATCCACCAGGTTAAATTGGATAATGGATATTCCTCTGGGTATAAATAATTCATTGTGAATAGATACCCCATTTTAATGATTATGAGGAATTTGATAAGTGATGTTATGAATTTTATAAAGTTTTCCATATATTATAATTTTATTTCAAATCTTTTTTTCATTATTTCCAATTTATCTTCAGGAACATTATGTTGATTAACACCTTCGTGGCGTTTTTCCACTATGATTGAGAAAACCATAAAACCATATTTTTCGGCCAATTCATAATATGGTTTCATTTCCCATTCTTGGGTGAAAGTGTTGGATACCGCAATTCGTTTATCCCCAATTACATTATCAGATAATTTCATTGTTATTTCAACTTGGTTTTGACACCACTGGTGAGCTTGTTTTAATTTGGTTGGGTCAAATTTATATTCATTCCCTTCCATAAAAAACATATCGGCCTCAAAATTAACCGCCCCCATTGTTTTTGCCAATGTGCTTTTACCTGAATTCGGCAAGCCTCTCAATAGATATAGTGTTTTCATAATTAAACTTTTGTTATCCATAAATAATATTTTGTGTTATTTGAGGTTCCCACCGCAATATCAATAAAAGGTAGTCCCCTAATATCACCATTTAGATTTGAATCGTAAATAGTTCCACTCAAATTCCCCCAAACAGTTCCGTTTAATGTTAGATTATAACCTGAACCTGTAACATAAAAAGAATAGGTATTTTGTGTTTTGGATTGATTTGTGGAATACATATAGTTATTTTTTGTAATAAAATGTAAGGTATCACTACAAGTCCTTGTTGTTGTTTCCGTTCCTATTTTATATTCTTTGATAACCCATTTTTGACCTATTAATGTGGGTGCTGAAGTAGTCCCTCCACCACCTGGGGGTGGATTAACAATTGGGTTATTCCCATTACCATTAACATTATTATTATCGGTGGGAATTTCTTGAATATAACAAGAAGAAAGTAATAAAGTAGTTAAGATGATTAATTTTTTCATATCGTCTTTTTTTACAAAGATAATCATATTTATATTATAAAAGAAACAATTTTTATGAAATTAGTTGAAAATATTAAAATATCAAAAGAATTACAATATCATATTGATAATAACCTACCATTAAACGAGAATGTATTCAGACCAAACTCTGAAAAATATTTCCAATTGTTTAATGAAGTTAGAGAATTATTTAACGATGATAAAATTAGATTGACCGAGGATGATATATTTTTGGTTGAAAGCGATTTGGGTAAAAAAGTAAAACTATCCAATGGTCAGACCGTATGGCTGGACGCCCCAATTGAGGAAGAATTAATTTCGGAAACAATAAAATTGGATATTAAAGTTGGCGATACTTTAATGGGAGGAAAATTTAAGAATAAAAAAGTTGTTGTAAAAACAATTGATAAAAATGAAAAGGGGGATATTACAATCAACGGAAAACCATTATTGAGGTTTAGAATGATTAATGAAGTTAGAGTTCCAAGGGACGAAAGAGTTGAATTATATAGAGACGATAATATCCTTGTTATTGTTCCATTAACTCATAGAGCTTTAAGAAAATATGCAAACTCCTGTCAGTGGTGTATTAATTCAGATGTTTCAGAATGGGAAGATTATCATAAAGGATTACACGCAATTATCCTTCAAAGAAACCCTAAAGAAGTAAAAACCGGAATAACAGGAAATCCAACCGCTAGTGAAATATTAATGGGTCAAAGATGGGGTGAAGGTTATACTTTTAAGGATATTGAAGATATTTTGGGTTACGGGTTTGAGAACGAACAACAAGCGGAAGAATATTTAATATCACTAACTAAAGATATTGATAATTTCGCAACTAATGCTGTTTATTATTCACCTGGTTATGGAATTTATGATATGGAAGATAATCATATGGGTGATTATCATTATGAAATTACCGATATACCAAATGTAACACCTGAAATTGTTAAACTAATTGATGAATACCTCGTTAATGAAGAAGTATTATCTGAAGCCGAATATAAAGGTAAAAATGTGGAACTAAACAAACCTACTAGAAGTTCTGGACCTAAAAAATATCAGGTATATGTTAAAAACCCATCAACCGGAAATATTAAAAAAGTAAGTTTTGGTGATGCAAAGGGGGGATTAACCGCTAAAGTATCAAACCCTAAAGCAAGAAAAGCGTTTGCCGCTCGTCATAATTGTAAAGATAAAAAAGATAAAACTAAAGCCGGATACTGGGCGTGTAGAGCAAATAGGTTCGCTAATCTGTGGGGTGGTAAAACTTATCCAGGGTTTTGGTAAAATAATTAAGATATGAAAGTTATTATTACAGAAAATAGGATATTAAGTGTTGCTAAAAAAGAGCTAACTAAAAAATTTGGTGACTTAACACCTGTTGAGGATAAAAGATACCCTAAAAGTATTTTTTATGTTGATGAAAATGGTCAAACTTATTTAGAATATATTAAAAAACCTCATTATGTTTTTGTAGATTATCATACCATTTGGTTATTTTTGAAAGAAATATTCAACCTTAATTACGAACAAATACAACAAGTTACCAAGGAATGGTTTAAAGAACATTACAATTTGGAGGTTAAACAAGTTAATGCGTTAAACTCTAAAGAAGAGAAAAGTTGGGAGAACATTAGAAATAAATAAGATATGAAAATTATAATTACAGAAAATAGAATATTCAGTGTACCTAAAAAAGAGCTAACTAAACACTTTGGTGATTTGACACCTGTTGAGGATAAAAGAAACCCTAATGTTGTTTTTTATACTGATAAAAACCGAAAAATTTATATTCAGTATATTGCACACTTCAAGAAAGCCGGTGTTAATGAAATTTATTCATTTTTAGAAGACATATTTGGTTTTGATGAAGACCAAATAAATGAAATTATGACGGAATGGTTTCAAGAACAATATGGTTTAGATGTAAAAAGAACCCTTCATGCCAGTCGTGAATTTTGGGGTTGGGATGGTATAACAAATAATTAAGATATGGAAAATAATAAAAAAAACTTACCATTTACTGAAGTAAATGATGGAAATAAGAAAATAAGAACCTTTTCAGCAGATGTTGAAGATGGAAATTTACAATGGCATAGAGACCGGGAAGATAGATTAGTTGAAGCTACTCATGAAACCAATTGGAAAATCCAATTTGATAATGAATTACCTAGACCCCTAAAAAAAGTAATAATCCCTGAAGGTGTTTATCATAGACTTATTAAAGGAACTGATGATTTAACAATATCAATTATTTATATATAAGCTTACCCTTTGAACCTTCGGAGTAATTTAGATATTAATTCTCTAACCATTACACTTGATACCGTTAATAAACCAAACGAAGCCAATCTTAAAGCGACTTGTTTAATATCGTTATTATCGTAATTACCACTTTGAGCCATTTGATATAACATAGGTATTAATGGAATGATGAAGGTATAACTCATCATGTTAGAGACTTTATGTAAAGTTAGATTTAAACTCTCCATAAACTTTAAGAAAGTATCTTTTAATTCATCCCCCTTTTTAATTAAAGATTTGAAAGTATCATAAAGACCATTTTCTTTTATTTTACTAACAATTTTATTTAAAGCAGTCTTATTATCAAGATAATATGTTGCGATAATACCAGTTAATAACAAACTAATTTCAACATCAGATAAAGATGGGTCAATATGATTTAAGAAATCGTTAAGAGGACCAACCATACCGCCAATACTCGCACCCCAAGTTATAGTAAATTTCAAGTCAAACCCAATTTGGTCTGCCGATTTATTTAGAATGGTTTTAACAAATTCGTAGTTTTTTTTGATTGTATCACCAAAATCTCTATTAATAGATTCTAGTAAAATCACCTTTTTTTGGTGTTCCGTGATTAATAAATTAACTTTCATAATTATAAATATTCACAATTAATGATATTTATAAATAAAACGAAAAAAAAATGATAAATCCAAAACTAAAAATAGGCGACAGAGTTGTTTTGCTGGATATGGAAAACGAAGATAATGTGACCCCTGGAACTTGGGGCACGGTAACAAGAATATCTCATGTATTCGGAACAACAGATTATGGTGTAAAATGGGATGATGGTGGTTCCTTAAACTTATTATCAGATGTTGATAAGTGGGATACCAATGAAAATAGAGTTAATAACGGAAGAAAACCAATCAAGGGGGAATAATAACAATAACGCATATATTTATAACAAAACAAATATTATGAACGCATATTTTTTTAACATGACAAATGAGGAAAGAGAAAACATCCTTGACCAACATAAAGAGATTTATGACGGATATGTAACAAATTACGCTCAACCTAAAGAGCAACCATTATATACTCAAGATTTCGCTAACGATAAAAATGGTATAACCATTAATAATAAAGGTGAAGTATCTGAATATAAACATATGAACATTAATGAAATGAGATATGATGGAAAAACTACCGGATTATTTGATGAGAATAATGCTCAAGTTGGTGCGGAACTTTTACCTGAACCTACATTTGAGGGTGAGTATAACGAATTAGATGAAGTTTTAGATTATATTGGTGATGGTAAAGATGATTTAACTCACGGAACTATTGAAAATTCTGAAGATAATGACCTTGAAATTATAGAATTAGACCCTTCAGTTTTTGACGAAATGGATATTGAAGACTTCCAAGATGAGGTTGACGAGGATATCATTGATTCATTAAAAGAAAGTGTAAACGAATCATTAAGTATGTTCAAAAGATTTACAAAATATAATTAGAATTTTATGAGCACCGAAATTAATGAATTAGTCTCCTATTTTATCAACGAAGAAAATCAAACTTTAGAAGTTACTTTTAGATTTGATTCAGATAACGAAGATGAAATAAGAACCGACCAAATTGATTTATCAGAATCAACAACATTTGGTTATAATTTAATACCAAATAATACAGATTTTTACAACGATAGATATGACGATGAAGATGATGAATTTGAGGAATATTACGAAGTAGTTGATGAAGATGAAGTAATATCCTTCCTCAACGAATATTACCTAATATACCCAACCAAATTACCAAAATCAGAATTATTTTAATATAAAAAACCCCTCTTTAACAGAAGGGTTTTTTTATGGACCAACTCTAGTTAGATGGATTGTTATTAATTGATTTGAACCAATATTACCATAAGGCCATAATCCAGTGTTTCTTAACACCAAACTCTCATGACCATCCTCAATCACTTTAAAGATTCTAACACCACCATTCATCTCAATTTTAACATAACCCAAATCATAAACAGAATAATGATTAATGATGAAATACGGATATTGTTTTTCCCATACAACACGACCACCATTAATCATTGTAGGATTGAAATATACAAACATATAATCAAAACTCCATCTAGTGAAACCAACCTTTATTTGGTCTAATGGGAATGAATCATCCGTATTTGTATAAACATCACCCGGGTAATAAACAAGACTGGTCTGTTGAGCGTTTTCCGTATTGGTCTTCGTTATCCTATCTATAATATATTCACCACTTAAACTAAGTGATGAGGGTTGTTGATATATTTCACAAGAAGATAGAAATAAACTCAAAATTATTATTATTCTTTTCATTTTTACACTATTTATATTTACAAAGATATGAATTATTTTCATATATCAAAATAATTATTATTATGGGAACAGATATTGACTACATAATCTCTTTAATGAAAGAATTTACACCCAAAGCAACTACTGATGAATTGGGTGAACAAGAAGACACTACAACTACAAGTGATACTAGTGGCGAAAAACCAGATTACCCTACAATAACTAAATGGGAAACTGGTGTGGTTAGAGGACCCGCAAATCAAATAGGAAATACTAAATGGTCTGATAGTGTTAAACCAGTCAGAGGTAAAGGTAATACTTTATTATAGGATAAAGATATTTATAATTATAAAATGAAAAATAATATGGAAAAATACGATTTAAACGAGGGAAATGAAGCTCTAAATAGAGTTCTTCTTATGATGAAATATAATAATAAAAAAACATTGACTGAAAATAAAAAATTATTATCAGAGGAAATGAGTGAGGATGACTATTTTGAATATAAAATTCAACAAATATTGGAACATCCTGAAACTCATAAAACATTTGTTACAAAATTAACAGATAAAGGTAAATTAGTCGCTAAAGCAATTAATGAATCTGTTAGTGGGTTAGGTACAAATTTAAAGGGTGTTAATCATTCTATAGATAAAGGGTTTTCAACATTAGAAGAATTAGTTGGTATTTCAAAATATTATAAAGAAACTTATGGTAATTCATTATATAGTGATTTACGAGGTGAAGTCTTTAGTTTAGGACTTTCAAGAATTACCGATAAAGGTGTAGAATTAGCTAAAAAAACTTGTATTACACAAACACCAATAAATAAAAAATGGTGTACCCCAACATCTGTTGAACAACAAAAATACGGATTTTAAAATGAAAGTAATTATAACAGAATCTCAAAGAGAGTATATTTCATCATTATATGGTAATGATGATTTTAATATGAATTCAATTGTTATTAAAGAATGGGTAACACCAAATAATAAATATTTAATCCTACTTGACGACCTTTACGATTTAGAAACAAAAGTTAATTTAGGGAATATATGGGAAAACTTTAATAATTTTAAAGTATTTTTATTAAATATTTATGAAACTTCCCAAAATTTACCTGAAAAACTAAAAGAATCCGCTAAAGAAACTTTAGGAAAACTAATAATAACCGAATCTGATAATACCATTCAAAGAAAAATAATTATTAATTCATTAATTAATGAAGAAGATAATTGGTTTAAAGATTTAAGTAATTGGATTGGTGATAAGGGTAAAGAAGCTTATTTAGGTACAACAGAGTTTGTGAATAAATCGTATGCTGGTGCTAAAAAATTAATAGGTAACATTTCATTAGGTGAATGGTCTAAAGTTTTAGATTTAATAAAAAAAGGAACTATATATGTTGCTAGAAGTTTAAGAAGTGCAATGTATCATCCAGTTGGATTAGCTTTAGACGCGATATTAGTCGCTACAGGTATTGGTAAGACTGTACAATGGATTCCTTGGGCTATAATTGTCGCATTGGATGTGTATGAACTATCTACCGGTGATTATGAAGACAAAGAATCACCTATGTGGATGAGATATTTATTCTTAGGTGTTGATATCTTAGGAATGTTAACAGCTGGAGGAGTAGCTAAAGCTACTAAAACTTTAATAACAACATCGTTAAAAGGTGTTAATACAACAAAAGGTGTTGCTTCCGCAATATCTAAAACACCAAGTTTAAAAAGTTTTATGCTAAAATTATCTGAAATTTTAGGTAGTGCTGGAACAAAAATGACTGAAGCTATTGCATTTTTGAAAACCAAATTCCCAAAAGGGGCGTCATTTATTGAAGGTATTATGGGAGCGTTTACACGATTTGTTGAAAAACTTAAAAATATGATTAATAAGTTTTTAAATAAACCTGCCGTAGGAACACCTAAATTAACCACAGGACAAAAAGTGAGTACTGGAACAAGAGCTGCAGCTAAAGCAACTGGGGTTTACTATGGCGTTGAAAAGGCTATAGAAAAAGGTATGGAAATGTGGACGGGTGAGGACGATAAAAATCAACAAATAGCGATAGATAGTCTTAATGACTATTATAGCAAAACTTAAACATAACAATTTTTAATATTTATTAATATGGAAAACAGAATTCAAGAAACTATTGATAGAATTTTACTTAATAGTTCTTATAATGTAAAAATGACATTAACTGAAAATTTAACTAATGTTATTACAAAAGTAGGTAGAGTAGGTAGTGCTACTCTTAAACAGTTAGCTAAATTTAAATATAATAGAAACATTTTGATGGATGTTGAAGCTATGTCTAAGTTGTTAAAACTAACAGACAAAGAATTTGAAACTCAATTAAAAAATGCGATTCGTAAAGATTTAGCTAAAGGTGTTCCAGTAGGTACTATTGGAAATAACACTAGAGATATTATGAAAGTAAAAGAAATTAAAGAAGCTACAAACAGAGCAGCTACTTTAACGAAAGGTGAAAAACTATCAAAAGATGCCATATCAGAAATTTCAAAACGTGTTGAATCAGATGTTACTCAATTAACTCGTGAAGTATCTGAATCGTCAATTAAAGCAGCTGAAAAAAGAGCTGCAAAACTAGCTAAAGACGCTGGTAAGACGGTTGCTGACGATGTGAAGAATTTAGGTGGTACTACATCATTTCTTACAAAGTTTAGAAATATAACAACTTGGCAAGGTTTTAAAGATTCGTTAAAAAAATGGGGTCTTGTAACTGTTTTATCAGCTGCCGCATTGTATGCGTTGTGGAATTATTTTTATGGGGATAAACCAGTTCCGGAAGATGCTGAAAAAATTGAGGGTGTGCCACCTCCAGTAGTAAAACCTCCAGTAGTTAAACCTCCAGTAGTTAAACCTCCAGTACAATCAAGATATAGAACTAATTGTAAAGGAACTTACACAAAATGGTGTAAATCTCCAGTTGTTGCAGAGGTTCAACGTTGTTTAGGTTTAGTTCCTGATGGTAAATTTGGACCTAAAACAGATGCCGCTTTAAAAGCTAAAGAATTTGATATTGGTTTTACCGATAATGATGTTAAAAGAATTTGTAATACAAATGTTATTCCACCGAAGGAAGTACAACCACCAATAAAACTATCTGATGAAGATACATTAGCGGATAATCAAGGTGACGCATCAGCAGAAAATGGTCTTTAACATTAAAAAAAATATAATATGAAAAATAAAATAATTTTAGAACAAGAACCTACAGGTAAACCACCTGTAACAACTACAACCATAGATTTAGGACAAGCATATAAATCAGGTTGTTTCACAATTTATAAATGGTTTATTATTGACCCAGCGCCACAACCTAAAAAAACAAAAACAGGTCAATCTGTAATCTCTGGTAAAAACAATAAAGGTGAACAAATATTTTTTTACGAAAATGGTACCGTTAAAAATGTTATAACACAAAAACAATTAAATTGGTCTTGTAGTAATGTATCAACTGAATCTAATAGTATTTTATCAAATTTTGGTATTACTAAAAATGATAAAGAAAAAGTAAAACAATTTACACCAATATTACAAGGGTATATTAATAAAGGTGCGGTATCTGATGTATTTACACCATGGAATAATATGTTATCTGTTAATTTTCCTGATGTTACAAAATTAATAAAAATTAAAGACGTGTCATTCGATTTACCACTTAATTTAGCGGATTTAGAAAGTAAATACAAACCAATTCCTGGGTTAGATAAAACATATAACTGGAATAATGTTAAAATTTATTTACCTTACAAGGAAACAGAAAATTTAACAACACCAGGAAAAGTTAATTTAACTGTTGCTGATTGTCAGACAAAATTAAAAGAATATTTTATTTCCGCAATTCAAACTAATGCGGGTATTACTCAAGCTATGGATTCAACACAAAGTCTTAAATATCAAAATGATATTAGAAGATGTTGGGCGAATAACGCTTATAAGGATTTTAAAGGTATTACAAAAGATGATATCTCAAATTTAACTAGTCAATTAACTCCTTTCGGTTTCTTTAAATGGAATCTTAGTTATAATAATATTAAAAAAATATTTAAAGGTGGTACAAAATATCTAACACCAAGAAACGCGTTTCCTTATATTTTTGATATTGAAGAAAGAATAAAAAAAGAATCAACAATAGATAATTTAGACTCATTAATTAAAGAAAATTTAATAATGTCTTTAAACGAAAAAAAGAAAAGTGTTTTAACTGAAAATACAATCCTTAAAAATAGAACCGAAATATTGTTAGAAGGTGGTATGCCAACAACAAAAGAAGGTCAAGAAAAATTAATTGACGAAATTATTAACGAAGCAATTTCATTAAACTCACAAGGTTATACTCAAGAATTAATTAATGAGAATTTTTGGGATGCAATTAAAGGTTTATTTGGAAGTCATATAGGTGGTGGTGTAGTTGAAATGTTTAAGGAGAAATTTATGAGATACCTTATCGGTAAATTGACCCCAATTGACCCTGATGGATGGGGTGCTGGAATAGTTGAGAAAGCTTTCGGTAATATCCCAGTATCAGATTATTTTAATGGTAAAATATTAGAATGTGATTATTTAACACATGTTATTGCAAAATCATTAGTTGAAGAAGTTGTCGCTAAAGCAGGTCAAAAAATGGGCGCTGAAAACGCAATATTTGATGTGTTAAGAAACTCTATAGTTAACCAACTTGATGATACAGATTTTGCTAAAAATATAGAACACGGTTTATCAAAAATAGTATGTCCAGCTATTCAAGGTATCTCAGGCAAAATGTCAACAGCCGTAGATAAAATGAAGGACAAAGCTTTGGCAGCTTAAAAGTACCTTTGGAGTAGTGTCCAAATGGAATAAACCTATCTAAAAGAAAGGAGGGGAAGTTCCAAATCTTGCAAAAAGATGTCATTTGACATCTTTTTGTGGTTAATCTATTTTGACATATCAATTTTAATTTTATATATTTGTCCTATAATCTTAAAACAAATAATTATGCCAGACTTTACAGCAGACATTGATATCTCACCAAGTGATTATATCTACGAATGTTCAGATTACGAAATAAAAGAACTAATAACCGAACTTAAAGAAGGTGGTTATTTAAAGGGGGGTGTTATAGAAACCGACGATAATAATATTATTGACGACGAATGGACAGAAATGATTAATAAAATCTATAAAAATAGATTATTACTATCCAACGAAGATGAGGAGATTATTAGAAATATTTCCAAAAGATTAATTTAATTGAAAAATATTTGACTTTAAGCGAATTTTACTTAATATCGTAATACTTATTATAGACAAAGAAAAAACACAAAATGAAAAATATTAATAAACATATGAATTTAGTATCCTGGAATCAACAATTTAATAATTGTTCGTATCCGAGTGTGCAAAATATTGATTCAGATGATTCATTGAGTGATTTAACAACAATCTAAAAGTTAAACATAAAATATCAAAAATTCTGAATCTAAAAAGTTCAGAATTTTTTTTTATAATAAATTTGACACAGAACAAAAAATAGTATATCTTTGTATAGAATTAAAAAAGGGTGTTCATTGACATAACGGTAAACAAATTATAAAGGAGAATTGGCAGAGCGGTCGAATGCGGCAGTCTTGAAAACTGTTGTACTGAAAGGTACCGGGGGTTCGAATCCCTCATTCTCCGCCATAGTATTGGATTATAGTGTATCGGTTCGCACATAACTCTTTGAAAGTTATAGGTCAAGTTCGACTCTTGATAATCCAACAAAATAATACGGGGTGTATTCTCGGAGTGAGAAGCCTGCCTTGGACGCAGGAAGCGGAAAGTGCGACTCTTTTCACCCCGACGGAGTGGACTGTTACTAATTCATAGACTTGGCCTCAAGTGCATAGAATTAGAATTTCAGTCTGACTGATAATTACCCCCAAGGCTTTAAAGTGAAAATCAATGTTTATAACATCCGTAAAAAGTAACTTTATATATTGGGGATAGAAAGTGTTTTGGTTTAGAGATTATTCCGGGTATTGGCTTTAATAATACGAAAACTCTAATTGGGTCGCAAAAGTCGTTCGGATACGGCAGCTTGACTGTAAATCAAGTCCTCACGGGAGTGGTTCGAGTCCACTGTTGCCCACTTTAGTTTATAGGTCGTACTGTCCTTGGGTTCTATAAAAATCCTAAAAAAGGCAAGGGTCTTTGGTATAGCTGGTGCGTATGCTAATCTGAAGAATTAGAGGAACAGGTTCAATTCCTGTAGGACCCACAAACAAGGTGACGCTACAGTCGTAAGATTCCGGAATCGAGAAGACAAAAAGCCTAAGTGTAAAGATGAGCTCCTACAGCCTTGGACTACTAAGATTGAATGATACGAGCCTCCAAAGTTCGAAAGGAGTCAGGTAGTAGTCAAAAATTGGACTTGTAGCTCAGTAGGAGAGCATTCGCCTGTTAAGCGAAGGGTCGGGATGGCAGAATTCCCCAAGTCCGCGGAGTCCTGATATAACAGGAAACCCCCACTCCCATATGGCAGCCGGTCCGTTAAGCCGGTGAAGTGGGGTAATATGGTGTTTCTAGCTTAATTGGTAAAGTGCTACACTGTGAATGTAGAGAACAGGGTTCGAAACCCGGAAACACACAAAAGGAACAGAATAATACCTGGACAGTCTTCAAGGAGACAGGGTAAAGTTTGGACAGTTCCTTAATTACACAATACAGGCAAGGTGTCGGTCAAGTCTCCAAAACTTAGGCGGGTAAGTTCGATTCTTACATTGTGTGCAAAAAAGAAATGTTTAATTATTAATTATTAATTATTGTGAGTAAGTACCAGAAAACATTAGTTTTAGATTCCAGTTTTACCGCTAGAAGTATCATAACCACGGAGAGAGCTTTTGCTATTCATTATAAGGGAAACGCTGACGTAATAAAAGAACACCCAGAAACATTTGGTTTAGTTAATCCAGACTTAAAGATTAAAAAACCATCAGTTATCAAAGTTTATAAATTTGTTAACCAAAACATCCAAAAAGTACCATTAAATAGAGACAATGTTTATCGTAGAGATAATCATCAGTGTGTTTATTGTGGATGTAATAATAGAAAGACCTTAACTTTAGACCATGTTTTACCCCAATCTAAGGGAGGAAAAGACACCTGGGACAACTTGGTTACCTGTTGTCTGAGATGTAACCGTGAGAAGTCTGATTTGACCCTGGAGGAGTATGGTAAAGAAATACCCCAACCTAAACGACCCCACTTTTTAATGTTAATGAAACAATTGATGTATATTCCGGATGAGTGGAAACCTTATTTATTTTTTTAGTATAAAATGTTTGGTGGATTGTAAAAAAGGTGTATCTTTGTAAAAATAAAAAGGTAGAAACTATGAATCCAATAAAACAATTATTTTCAGATTTAAGTGATGAAGAATTAATCTTAACGATTAAAGAGATTAAAGAATCGGATGTGACTGGATTATTTCCTGAAAACTCAAATGTTAGAGCTTTATGTCAGGAATTGACTAAAATCACCAAGATGGATGTATCGTCACATTTATTGATGGTTAAAATCAATATTCTTAAAGAAGGGTCTTACAGATGGTTAAAAACAATTGAACAATAAAAACGGAGAAATCATGACATTATTATATAAACCAACGAAACAGGAATTTAAAGTGAAACGAGTTCGTGAGAATGGTAAGGTTGAACTTGAGAATGGTGTTGTGGTTCCTCACGGTGAATTAGAATTAAATTATACTATTGTAAAATAATTAAAACATAGAAATCATGACATTAGAAAAAGAATTATTGGATTTTACTAATTGGTTGGTTGATAATAAATGGACCTTGGTTGGTAATGGTTTGTGTTTGAATAACGACACTAAAAAACTTGTTTCAATTGGGGAATTGGTTCGTCAAAGTAATTCACTTAAAGATTATTACGAACAAGACTTCCAGGTGGGTGAAATTGTTAGAGAAAAGAACAGTGGTGACGAAGTTGAAATTAAAACCATTGAATATAATAAATTTGATAATGAATACCAATATTGGTATGAAGATGAAGATGGTGAGGAGTGGTATGGTTTCGCTGACGAGTTTGAGAAAATAAATTAAAATAAGTTTGGTATTAATAAAAAATTGATTTACATTTGCTAACACAAAACAGATAAACTATGAAAACAAAGCCATCAATTACCAGTGTAGAGTTTAAGAATTTTTCAACAAGATTATGTAGAATGTATCCTGAGATAGGTTCAACATTTACAACAAAAGAAATATACGACGAATATTTCGGTCGTTAATTATAAAATATCCTTCTGTAGTTTAACAAGAGCAAAACACAGAGACGAATACATCTCCCTCCGGTAACCATCCCAAGAATGTATTAAGAGTATGTGGGTTCAACTCCCACTGGAAGGGCAAATCATAGGAGTAATTACCTTATGACTGAGAGATTCGAAGCTCTCGATTGATTATGGTGTAAAGGCGCACGGTAGAAGGTAGTAGGTCCGAATTATGCGAGACCGAGGGTGGAAACAGGATTAAGGTTCGAATCCTTATTAGTCAGCAAAATAAAGTCAGGTGGCGGAATTGGTAGACGCAACATGGTATGGCAATACAGAGGGTGATAGTATAAGTCCTATCAGTGGTAAGTGACCTCTCTTATAACAGGTTCGAATCCTTGTCCTGACTACAAATTTAAAATAAAAATAAAATGGTAGGAATAGTAATTGTATGCGTGTATTTAATAATATTAATATTTGCATTAGGTTTCCAAATCGGTAGAAGTGTGACTATTACTAAAATTACTAAAATTACTAATAAATTTAAAAAGTAAAAATAGTCAGGTGGCGGAATTGGTAGACGCTATACTTAAGCAGTTGAAGCTGGGTAATTCAACAATACAGGTTCGAATCCTTGTCCTGACTACTAAAAGTAGAAACAACATCCCCCCAGTTTCTTGGTCTGTGCACGGATAGGATTTGTAAGGGGGTTGAGATTGGATGACGTTTATCTTTTGTAATCCAACAATAAACAGAAAAAGGTGTTAGTCAGGTGGCGAAAGGAGTGGGGTGTCCCTGCTCGTGGTAGACGCACACCTTTACGGTTAAAGCAGAGTGTGAAGTATAAACACACCATACAGTTAACAGTATGAATTATGGGTTCGAATCCCGTCCTGACTACAAATACAAGGTTCCTGAGATGAAGGATTAGTTTAGCACTAACTAACTAAATACTTAAACTCCGGCATAACGGTTTGCGACCCCAGTTAGTGATGGTGGTGGAAAGATAGGTTCAACTCCTATAGGGACTACAAAGCTGACAACCTAGTGATTGATGTGTGAAGCTAACACATAAGTTGTTGACTGATGGAAAGACATCAAAATAGTCAGGTGGTGAAATGGATAGACACTACCCTGTTTGGGGGAGAGGTGAAAGAAACTCGTACAGGTTCGAATCCTGTCCTGACTACAAAATAATTGGTCTTGTTGGTCGAAGCGGCCGGTAAGTCTGCAAAACTTACGGAGGGGGTGCAATACCCTCCAAGACCTCAAAAGTTTAACAATTTGGTAGATACCGGTGATTATCACCGGTAAGTAAGGAAATTATAAATTAGAAAAGTTTAACACCTTGATGGTTGTCTGTAACCAACATATGAAACAGAATAGGCGTGTTGATAGTGGTAAGCCTCGCTAATTGTAACCGATTAAGTTCAAAGGAAGATAAGGACTAGTACGCCTGTGACGAACACGACGAATTCAGGATTTCCCATAGTAGCCCCGTTACAAACCAGAGTGCCGCAGAGGTGTTAAATTTTTTTTAATATATTTATCAATATGAAAAAATTTGTAATTACAGAAGAAGAAAAAGACGATATATTAAACCAACATAAAGAAATGATGGATAAACCAAAACTTCCGGAGAATAGAAGAATGTTAGATTTGGATATAAGTCCAATGAGTTTAAAAAAATTTAAGTCTCAAGGTCTTACTCCATATTACTATGATGGTGATACTGATATTATTGAAATAAAAAGTCCAATTAAAGGTAGAGTATATAATACAAAACCAAAAGAAGTTTTCTTATTAACATCTGACGAATATGATAAGATTAAACAATTATCAGATAAAATTAAGGAAATGATTGAACTTAAATTAAACACTATTAAACTATATAAGGAATACCTTCCATCTAGTTTAATTAAAATTGTGGAAAAAAATTAATAATACTTTACACTTTAGTGAATTAGTGTATATTTATTAGAAACATATTAAAACAACAAATGAAAAATTTAAACATATCACTTACAATAGCAGGAACTGAGGGTAGAGATACAACTTGGATGTTGATGGTATGATATATGTTTATTTAAAAATAATATAAAATCCATCTTAAAAAAAAGGTGGATTTTTTTTTATGTCTTGTTGTAATTACCAAATATTATTCTTATCTTTGTTAAAAGAAATTATAAAAAATATGAAAGATACAAAAACTAACCAGGAGGTTACATTAAACGAAGAATTGGTAATGGAGTATTCACCAATATTAGGAACAACATACACATTAAAACCAGTTGAGTGGGATGAGGACCATGCGTTTAGTTCAGTTCTAAATGATATCCTTGATGATTTGGATATTGATGAGTTAAGTTAATTGAAATATTGGTAATATAAGCTGCCATCTTCTAACGGTTAGGAAATCCGGTTTTCATCCGGGCAATCGGAGTTCGATTCTCCGTGGCAGTACGAAAGATATAAAATAAATTCACGTGGTTGTGAAAGATATAGGTGAATGTCGGGTTCGATTCCCGGCAACCAGGACGGTTCGACTCCGCTGGTGCTGGCCGCAATATACTATTTCATTTTTTATATCTTTAATTGGGGGTATAGTATAACGGCTATTACAATGGTTTTGCATACCATAAATGAAAGTTCGATTCTTTCTATCTCCACAAAAAAACAAAAACAATGGAATTAAAGGAAAAAATTAATGCGGATTATGTTGTTGCTATGAAAACAAAAGATGTTGTAACAAAATCAGCATTAAACGGGTTAAAAGCGAAGATAACTGAATCTGAGAAGTCTAATGGAAATAAACCATTATCCAACGATGAAATATTAAAGGTTATTACATCAGCGGTTAAACAAAGAAAACAATCTTACGACGAATTTATTAAAGGTAAACGAGAGGATTTAGCAATCAAAGAACAAGAAGAAATGATTGTTTTCCAACAATATTTACCAGCTCAAATGTCAGAAGAAGAAATTGATGCGGAAGTTAAAATATTGTTATCTGAAGTATCAACAGCAAATCTAACACCCCAGGTAATTGTAGGTAAAACAATGGGTAGCTTTAATAAGAAATTCCAGGGTAGAGCTGATATTTCTAAGGTTAAACAAATAATTGAAAAAAATGTTCTTTAAAATTTGATAATATTTAACCGACGGTTCGTTTTTAATATATTCCGTGATATTTATAATAAAGAGATATTGATATGAATAGTTGTTTAAGTTGTGGAAAACCAGTTAAAAATAAATATTGTAATGTAAGTTGTCAAAA
>Ga0247722_10000570_pt1 | contig 22167 bp, 25 predicted proteins | sample MSEWelMarce3H_FC_FD_189094 | JGI IMG/M metagenome (GOLD analysis project Ga0247722, IMG submission 189094) | Subsurface sediment microbial communities from gas well in West Virginia, United States - MSEEL Well Study Marcellus 3H_FC | ecosystem: Environmental > Terrestrial > Deep subsurface >... | reverse complement strand
TAGGAATGTTGCAAGTTCAGTGGTGAAAACCCAAAACAAAGTAAGTGAGATAAATCCAATCATTACTGCAAAAACTGTTGCCTGAGTTTTTGAGATTAATCCAGTAACCAAAGGACGTTTGGATGTTCTCTCCATCAATTTATCTAAATCGCTTTCTATAACCATATTGAAAGCATTTGCACTGCCAGCGGCCAGAGTTCCTGCAACTATGGTTGCAAGAGTTAATCCAAAACTTGGTAAGCCTTTTTCTGCCAAGACCATTGCCGGTAATGTCGAAACTAAAAGCAGTTCTACGACCCGTAACTTCATTAGGTCTATGTAGGCTTTAATGGTTGAACTCACCTGCCAAGATTACTCAACCTTTCAGGTCAACGCTCCACAGTATTCTCAAATTACCTAAATTGATGAGTTATGTTGCTCTCAATCAAGGCATAAGTTTCAACTTCTGACCGCTAAATTCTAGGTCGCAACGAAAATGGCCGAGAGTCAGTTGAGATTTATTCTCGGCAAGCTTTACTAAAAGCTCTAGTAGAGTTGTTATATGCGTAAAACTTATCTAACTCTATTGGCCGCTATTTCATTATCTTTGACTGTAATTCCTGCTCAGGCAGAGGAAGCTGCAAAAAAGAGTTCTATGAAATTAGTAAAGACCATTGAGGGGTCGATTGCACCTAAGTCTGTTAGATCATCAAATGATGGAGTAATTAGCGCACATAACATGATGTATAAACATTCAGTAACAATCTATGATTCAAAAACTTTTGAACTAATTAAGACAATTCCTGATTCAGTTTCATTGAAAGATTTTGGTTTTTCAAAAAGCTCTTCAATTTTTAGAGGTTCCCCTGTAGAAGGTGTTTTCTCACCCGATGGTAAATACTTATACGTTAGCAATTACTCAATGTATGGCCCTGGATACAGCAAGGAAGGAAGCGATACTTGCTCACCTTCATCTGGTTTTGATCGCAGTTTTGTCTATCGAATTAACCGCAGTAATTATCAAATTGATGCTATTTATCCCGTAGGTTCAGTTCCCAAAGTTGTCGAGGTAACTCCAAACAATAAGTATGTTCTGGCGGCAAATTGGTGCTCCTATACAGTTTCAATTATTTCGATAGCTGAACAGAAGGTTGTTAAGATAGTAAAGATAGGCAAATACCCCCGAGGTATTGCAATCAGCAAGGACTCAAGCAAAGCCTATGTTGCCGAAATGGGAGGTAATAGAGTTCACGTGATAAATCTTGAAGACTTTTCAACTTCTTACATTCCAATTGGAAGTAATCCTCGAGCAATAGTTCTTTCACCGGATGAGACAAAAATGTATGTGACTATGAATCTTTCTGGTCGAGTTGCATCGTGGGATCTCACCGAAAATAAACCCGGTAAGTCTGTACGAACCGGCAACAAAGCTAGAAGTCTTGCTATTTCCTCCGATGGATCAGAGCTTTTTGTTGTTAACTACTTGAGTAATACTCTCTCTAAAATTCAGACATCAGAGATGAAAGTTTTAGAAACAATAAAAGTATGCCCTGAACCAATTGGGGTTACCTACGATAACGCCACCGAGAACACATGGATTGCTTGTTACAGAGGTCAAATAAAGATTTATTCAAACAACTAATCAAGGGTTTATCGGCAAGGGAGAAATCTCTGCAGGTATGTTTGGAGCAGCTATCCGTCCAAGGATTTTATCGATAGCCGCTCGCGCTTTTTTCAGTGATGTGTAACCTCTTGGAATTTCATCAGCCAATGTCACAAATACGTATTCCCTATCTGAAGACTCCACATACCCAGCAAGAGTGACGGTTCCATTGAGCGAACCGGTTTTTGCACGGACTAGTCCAACTGCTGAAGGTGCGGTTTCAATAAAACGTTCATTTAAAGTTCCTGACACACCACTAACTGGTAACACTGAATGAAGACCTATAAATCGTGGATCTTTTCTTAATTTATATAGGAGTTCACCAATCATCTTGGCTGTGACTTTATTTGACCTTGATAATCCACTTGCATCCTTGACTACCAATTTTGTTGAATCAATCTGAAGCTCTGTTAGAAGTTTTTTGAAAATTCTCTCCACTCCCAGAATTCCAAATGGTTCACCAGCCGCTTGTGATGACAAGCGAGCTAACCTGTCTGCAAGTTGGTTATCACTCCACAACATCATCCAATCGAGAATTTTTGCTACAGGTGGTGAAGTCTCTGTAACAATAGGGACAGTAGTTATGCTCGAAACTTCACTAGGTTTCTCCGATTTGAAAACTGGTTTAAATCCCCGTTTAGCCCAATAGGTCTTGAGGTTTTTTACATCTTGCACATAAAGTCCGCTGTAAATAACTGTGTAATCAACTAGCTCGCCGGCGTTATAACTGCGAACTGCATTAGTGGCATTACTTGCCATGTGCGTCAATGATGCTCTGTTCATTTTTCTAGCAACCGAATGATTGGTGCTGATCCATGGGTCAAGAGAACCCTTGATATAAAGAGTATTAACTTGCGGATCGATGCTGACTTCTGTAGTAAATACTTTGAGTGGATCTAAATATTGCAAAACCATTGCCGCTGTTAAGACTTTTAATACTGATGCGGGTTTTCGCTGCGCATATATATTCTTCTCATAAATTGTCTGACCTGTAGAGCCGTCAATAACAATCATCGCTGGATTAGAAAGAGTTGGAGTTCCCAAGAGTTTTTCAAAAACAGCTGGAATTTCTTGTGGATTAAGAGTGGAACTAGCCGAAGTTGGGGTTAGTACCAGGATAAGTAAGGCCGCAAGAGCAACTTTCAATTTAAACATTTGATGTGCTATCTGGCTGAGGCAATTACTATGTTAAAAACAGTCAGCCCGATCATAAGAAGCCAAACATTTCTTGAGAGTTCTGGTTTTTTCAAATTCTTAATTCCAAGTCCAAGAATGACTAATAACACTAAAAACTTAACACCAACGATGGTGTGATTGAGGGTTTCTTCTGGTTTAACTGAGTTATGCAGCACAACCAAAATGAAACCAGCAATTAGCGCAGTCAAACTTGCGTGAAGCACCCCAGGATTTAGTCGTCGTGGGCTCTTTTTTGTTTCTAGAAGTAGAAGCACAAGAATCCCCAGCACAGAGAGAAGATGAATGATGTACACGACTGTGTTGATTACGCTCATGAGTTCAGTTTAGAGTGCTCACATGTCTTCTCCAACCACCCCAGCCAATATTGGTCCAGGAGAGTTTTTTCCTGTTGTCGGTGTTGGTCCACACGAGAAGCCTTGGCCCGAAGGCGACCAGTTTGATCCTGAGTTATTACTTAATGGTGATCGTCGTAACGTTTTAGACAAATACAGGTACTGGAGTGTTGAAGCGATCGTCGCAGATTTGAACACAAAGCGGCACAAGTTAGAGATTGCGATCGAAAATTGGCAGCATGATTTAAATATTGGATCTGTAGTTCGCACTGCTAATGCTTTTAATGTCAGCGCAGTTCATATAGTTGGAAAGCGTGACTGGAATAAGCGAGGAGCAATGGTCACTGATCGCTATTTAACAGTGATTCATCATCCATCTGTGGCCGATTTTTCTGACCACTGCAAAGAACGTGGCATTCCAATTATTGGAATAGACAATGTGCCTGGGTCTAAACAACTTGAATCAGCGCAGATACCAGAGAGTTGTGTACTTCTTTTTGGTCAAGAAGGTGCTGGAATGTCTGATGAAGCGATTGCAGTCTGTAAAGATGTATATGAAATTAATCAATACGGGTCAACTAGATCGATGAATGCATCTGCCGCAGGCGCCATTGCTATGTATCACTGGGCGTTGCAACACTTACCACGCTAGTTTTTTGGATCCGTCCCAAAGCTTTCTTCTGGTGATTCTTCAAGTGCCTCTTGCACTGATTTCAAACGACGCTCGATCTCGTTGGCCTCATCGTTTCGGCCCTGCATTCTCATAATTTTACAGATTCTAGTTTCAATATCCAGAATGAATTCAAAGTCTTTAGGCTCATCTTCACTGACTATTGCAAGTACGTTTTCTAAAGTTGCCATACCCTCATCGAATTTTTCAAGCAGAATCTGAGCTTTTCCATACTCAAAGAGTGCGAAAACTTCGCGGCGATGATCATGTCCTGTCTCAAAAACATCAACAGCTTTTTGTGCAGTTTCAAGTGCAAGTTCACCTTCGCCAAGTTCAATGAGGCATGAAGCAATTTTTTGATCACATCTTGCTACATGAATGATCTCTTTATTGCGCTTAAATAATGCGCGAGCTTCTTTAAAGGCTTCGATTGCTTTTTCGTAGTTTTTCAGCTCACGTTCTGCGCAACCAATTAGGTGAAGATCGTTTGCTGCGCCAATTTCGTTGCTATCAACTAAATGTTCCTGTGCGCACTCGTTCATAGTTAACACAACTTTTTCGTACTGCTTAGATGTGTACCACCACTCACCCAATGTGCATGCAAGTTCTAATGCAATCGGTGACTTGTTTTCTCTTAAAATTTCCACTGCTTTACTCATTGCAGTTGCTGCTTCATCAATTCGCTTAAGTTGATTTAAGTTGTAACCAATCGCCGAATAGGCTTGAGCTAATCCCTCAGATGCTGATGTGACTCCAAGTTGTGAATAAATGTCGCGTGCGGTTTCTGCAAGTGCGAGCGCTTCGTCGTATTGTCCACGAGCAAAGATTCGAGCGCTTAATTCGTAAAATGTACTGGCGCGCTCTTCGCCCTCAACTTCAGGGATTCGATCCCAGAGCATCTCTTCTGATACGAGCTCCTCCATGCCCTCGTCATCGCTCATGCATGTGACCTTATACGCACAATGTTAAGGACGGGTGAGAATTTCCCTCCGTGCCAAGAGCAATTTTGGGGGCAATCTGCGGGCTCGGCTCCCAAAGGAGGGGCATTAATGCCAAAAAGATGCAGATGCGAATGGTTTGCATTAACATTTTCTCATGCACATTCCTGATGGCTTTATAGACGTACCCACCTCAGCCGCATTTGTCGGCCTCTCTGCAATTGGTGTTGGCGCAGCTCTTAAGGGTGCTCGAACCCAACTAGACGATAAGACCGCACCGCTTGCGGGATTAACAGCAGTATTTATCTTTGCAGTTCAGATGCTCAACTTCCCGGTTGTAGCAGGAACAAGTGGCCACTTGATTGGGGCGGCGCTCGCTGCTGTTTTAGTTGGCCCGTGGGCGGCGACCTTAGCTTTAACGGTCGTGCTTCTCATGCAGGCATTTTTGTTTGCAGATGGTGGTCTTACAGCCCTTGGGCTCAGTGTTTTTAATATGTCAATTATTTCTGTATGGGTTGGATATGCAGTCTTTTTAGTGATCAAAAAGATTTTACCTAAAAATAAATCATCGGTTGCAATTGCTGCCTCTATCGCGGCAGCTATCTCTGTTCCTGCCGCTGCGTTTGGATTTTGGATTCAGTACGTCATCGGTGCAACTGGAACATTTTCGGATTCAGCAGTTTTTACTTCAATGATTGGAATCCATGTTTTGATTGGAATCGGTGAAGCGATCATTACAGGCTTAACAGTCTCAGCAGTACTAGCAAGTCGAAGTGACTTAGTTTTTGGTTGGAAAAACAATCAAAAGGCATTGGAGATCAAGAATGTCTAAAAATCGCAAGTTCTACATCGGGGGATTTATTGTCTCTCTATTTCTTGCTGGCATAGTTTCTTTTTACGCCTCTTCATCTCCTGATGGACTTGAAAAAGTAGCAGAAGACATTGGTTTCATTGAAACAGCTAAAGACCACACATATGCCGATGGTGCCTTGGCTGATTACGGTGTTAAAGGAATTGAAAATGAGCGCGCCTCTGTCGGTGTTGCCGGAGTAATTGGCGTTATTGGGACGGCAGTTATTGCCGGAGTCTTTTTTAAGATTATTGCCCGAAAGCCAGAAAAGACTAAGCGTTAATACGCAGGTTCAAACCCATCATCATGGACATGATGTGGGTGAGCGGCTTTATCTTCATCGCCACTCAATCGTCCATGAAACAGCGTCTTACCTTAAAGTTGTTGCTGCAATAGCTTTTATTCTAGTTGCCGTCTCGACACCAATTACAAATTGGCAAGCATTTATCGGTTATTTCATATGGGTTCTTATAGTTGCAGCGATTGCAAAAATTCCCTTTACATTGCTGTTTAAGCGGGCACTTATAGAAATTCCATTTATTTTCTTTGCCATTTTGATGCCATTTTTTGGTTCGGGAGAGAGATTTGTAGCTGGGCCTTTCAATTTATATCGAGAGGGATTGATCGCAGGTGCCGGGATTGTTGTAAAGGGCACCCTTGGAGTGCTTACAGCAATAATTCTTTCGACAAGTACAACTGCCCGAGAAATTCTCCGTGGTTTAGAGCGGTTACGTTTACCGGCACTTATGGTTCAGATAGCATCTTTTATGTTGCGCTATATCAATGTGGTTAATGATGAAATGGAGCGAATGAAAGTTGCGCGTGATTCGCGTGGCTTTGAAGCAACAGGACTAAAGCATTGGCGCGTATTGGCAACTGCTGCTGGTGCACTTTTTATCCGCTCATATGAACGAGGTGAACGAGTGCACCTTTCAATGCTTTCTAGAGGATATGAGGGAGTATTGCCTCATGATGAGGTTGAAAAATCTAAAGCTTCTTCTTGGTTCATGGTCTTGATGTATCCATTTGTTGCAGTTGTAATTCTTGTAATAACCACTTTGATTGGAAACCAATAATGACTACGCCGAGCTTAGAAATTAGAGAGTTAGCTTTTGCTTATCCTGATGGCAATCAAGCTTTGTTCGGAGTTAATCTCTCAATAGTAAAAGGTGAGCGCGTAGCACTCTTAGGTCCAAACGGTGCTGGAAAAACTACCTTGGTTATGCACATGAATGGTATTCACCCAACGGCGCAGGGATCGGTTCGTATTGCTGGTGAATTAGTTGATGCCAAAAACAAAGAATCACTTAAGCGAATTAGGTCAAAGGTGGGAATTGTTTTTCAAGATCCTGATGATCAGTTGTTTATGCCAACAGTTGGAGAAGACATTGCCTTTGGCCCATATAACATGGGGAAAAGAGGGGCGGAGTTAGATGCACTTGTAAATGATGCCCTTGAATTAGTTGGAATGTCCGAGTTTAAAGATCGTCCACCGCATCACCTATCTTTTGGACAACGCAGACGTGTTGCGGTTGCAACTGTGCTTGCGATGAAGCCAGAGATTCTTGTTCTTGATGAACCCTCATCAAATCTAGATCCAGCAAGTCGCCGCGAATTGGCAGATATCTTGCGATCACTAGATATCACGATGGTTATGGTTACTCACGATCTTCCATATGCAAATGAACTATGCGAAAGAGCGGTTATTTTGAACGGCGGAGTTATTGTCGCTGATGATTCCACGCATAATATTCTTACAAATAAGGCTTTATTGGAGGCCAATCGTCTTGAACTTCCAGTTGGTTTTTCAATTCAATAACCTACGGTAGAATTAAGGCATTGGTGCAATCGCATCAATGCACTTCCCCCAAGTGCTGCACTATGCAGCACTACATGCGAGTCTTATCTTCGCCCTGGACGCCATTAGCGCGATCCATACCCGAGACGCGCTTGTCGTCTCGATTGGTGTTTATTTTCATGTCTCTACAACCACGTATTGCCGCGCCCGGAAAAGCCCGTCGCGCAGCCTCAGTCGGAAAACCTAAGCGCGCAAAGAAAGCTGCGCAGTTTAAATCTGCCGGACCAAAAGCACGCCATACCTCTGCACAAAAAGCCGCCCGTAAAGGTGTAGTTACTGGAGCAAAGTCAACGCATGCATCAAGTACTGCCAGATCAACTACTGCAAAGCCAACTACTCGCCGTTATTCAGATGTTGATGCCTCTACAGTTTCTAAAAAAGAGGTGCGTCTTTCAGATCGTTCAAAACTTCGTGCAGAGCGTTATCAAAAACAGACTGCATCAAAGCCAAGACCAACAGAGGCACCCGATGAGCGCAAAGCTCGCATAGAGCGTTCACAGCGTCCTGACTCTCGTGCAAAGAAGTTTGTAAAAGAACGCGATGCTCGCGAATCTGCACCACGTGCAGGCCGCACAGATCGTACAGATCGTGTTAGCACTACCAACCGTACAGAGCGTTCAGAAAGACCAATAGCTCGTACATCAGATAAACCAGAGTTTAAGAAAACTTACAAGAAAGCAGAACGACCAGCATTTAAACGCGAAGATACTCGTGGCGCAAAAACACGTGGGGCTTCTGCGCATGGAACATCTACACGTGGAACATCTGACACTCGTCCAACTAATCGTCGTGACGCCGTTAAAGCAAAAATTGCACGCACTGATGATGGTCGTCCAAATTTTGAACCCCGTAAATATGAAAAATTTGATCCAACTCGTCCTAAAAAGCGCAGCGAAGCTCCAGATACTCGTGCTGCTAACTTTCGTGCAGAGCGACCAACTCGTGATCGCCGCAATGACTCACCAGCATATGCCCGTGATGATTTCAAAAAGCAGAATAAAACTCACTCAAATGCAGCTGTCGATTTTGGCGCTGATGATAATTACATTTCAGCTAACTTAGCTGATGCAAATCTTGTAGATGCAACTCCACTTACAGAAATTACAACTACATTTGCTGAGCTTGGAATTGCTGCTCCACTTGTCAATGCGCTGAGCAAGCAAGGAATCTTGCACCCATTTCCTATTCAAATTGCGACTCTTCCTGACGCACTTGCAGGTCATGACATTTTGGGTCGCGGACAAACCGGTTCTGGAAAAACTCTTGCATTCGGTTTAGCTCTTCTTAATAACTTAAATGGCAAGGTTGCTAAGCCACATAAGCCATTAGCCCTTGTCTTAACTCCTACTCGCGAACTTGCGCAGCAAATTGATGAAGTCTTGATGCCTTTGGCTCGTTCAATTGGCCATGAATCAGTTGTTGTTGCTGGTGGAATGTCATATGCAAAGCAGATCACTGCAATGCGTCGTGGAACTGCAATTTTAGTTGCAACTCCTGGTCGTTTAATTGATCTTCTTAATAAAGGTGAAGTTCAGTTAGATCACCTTCAGATAACTGTTCTTGATGAAGCAGATCAAATGGCAGACATGGGATTCTTACCGGTTGTAAAAGAGATTCTTGATCAGGCAAAACTTGATGGTCAGCGACTTCTCTTTTCTGCGACTCTAGATCGCGGTGTTGACTCTCTGGTTCGTCAATATTTGAAGAATCCAAAGACTCACTCACTTCAAAATGACCGCGCCTCTGTTTCTACTATGGAGCACTTTGTATTAGTCATGAATCCTTCAGAAAAGGATGACATTACAAATCAAGTTGCAGCACGCAATGGAAAAACAATTTTGTTCGTGAAGACTCAGCGCGGGGCAGATCGTTTAGCCGACAAGCTAGCTCACGCTGGTGTTCCGGTTGGGGCTTTGCACGGTGGAAAGTCACAGGCTGTGCGTACTCGCACTTTGGCGATGTTTAAGGACACCGCAAATGCTGCTTTAGTTGCAACAGATGTTGCTGCTCGCGGAATTCACGTAGATGGAATTTCACTAGTAGTCCATGTTGATGCACCAACTGATCACAAAGATTATTTACACCGCGCAGGTCGTACTGCACGTGCAGGTGAGGCAGGAACCGTTGTAACTCTTGCAACAACTCGTCAGCAAAAATCAATTGGATCTCTGATTCAACGAGCTGGTGTTCTGGCAAAGTATGTTGGTGTTACACCATTGAGTACTGACTTAATGAAAATTACTGGAGCGCAAGAGCCTTCTGGAATTCCATACATTGTCCCAATTGTTGAAAAATCTGTGCGAAGTGGTGGAAAGCGTCCGCGCCCAAACTCAAGTCAGCGCCGACGTCGACCTCGCTAAAAACTTTGTGCTTTTTAAATAAGTAAAATTGTTTTAATAATTAGCGTTAACTAAACAATTGAAGTTACTGCTAATTTAGCCAGCTGAGCCAGAACCAGAAGGTCCGGCTTTGCGCTGAACTTGTGGAGCGCCTCCGCTTCGTTGGCCTCCACGAATCTTTGATCCAGAATCAGCGTGTGCCTGTGTACCTGGTGCTCCCTTTTTATTTTTCTTTGCTTCTAGGGCAGCAAGCATTCTTGCTTTCACATCTTCGTTTTTATCAGGCATGGTGTAAGTCTACTGCACTATCAATAGGGCAATTAAACGTTAGATTCCTTATATTCGCGCAATCGTTCTAATACCTCAGACTCGCGATATCTACGATGGCCTCCCAATGTGCGAATCGCAGTTAACTTTCCTGCTTTAGCCCATCGGGTAACTGTTTTTGGATTAACGTGAAAACGAGCTGCGACTTCTTTGGGAGTTAAAAGTACTTCAGGATCTGGAATGCGATTCATGAAGTTTCCTTCCACTCAACTCGTTTTGTGCTGGTCGGTATTGTCCATATTGACCCGTATTAGGGTGAAGTATTGCGGGATTTTCAGGGGTAAGCAATACCAATTATGAGGCTTGTTCGAAGGCTTGCACCATGCGCCAACGTGACATTAAACGCTGATATCCAACTCCGGCCATCATTGCATCTGCTGCAGCAAGTCCTGCAACCGAATGCATTACATCTTCAATTGATGAATCAGAATCCAAACCATCTTCGCCAGAATCTCGAAGTGCCTTGTCCATGTAATTTGCTAAACCGCCGTAATCAAGTTCAACCAATGATTCTGGATGAAACATTTCTAACCAATCCAACAAATTTTCTAACTCTTCTTCTACAGGACCTTCGCCGAATGCTCCTAATACGCTCTCGTGGGCAGAGGCACACCTTTGTTTGGCGTTAGTGATTGTTGTTAAAGCTTTTGAATAAAGGCCGTGTTCGTCAACACCACGAGTTCGTTCTTCTGGTGAAAACAAAATAAACCAGCGCGGTGGAATCAACCATGTCTCATTTAATATGTGTGGAGTTTTATCTTCAAGTAAATCAACGCCTGCAGTTATAACCTCTTCTAGCGCTGGTGAGATAAAAAATGGAACGACTGTGCTTGGAAGTGAATCCTTGAAATTATCCAGAGCTGCCCAACAACGTGTGGCCGTAGACCATGGTGATAGATATCTGACTTTGTCTTTATCAATAATATGCACACCATCTGGGCGACCAGCAGGTGGTTCTGGATGTGCAACACGATGTAGCGCTAATTTTTGTTCGCGATCAAAACTCGATGCATCGTTTTCGATTCCCTGCCAACGCAAACGATCAGCGGCATCAAATGCTGAGATAGGTTCGTAAATTCTAAGTGAAGCTACGTAAGGTGTTGCTCTCACGAACGTGGAATGTAATTGCCCTCGGCAAATGGATCATCATCATCCTTGCGTGGTGAAGTATCGAGTTCTCCATGCAACTCTTTTGTCAGACGATCTAAATCCATGTCTTGCCCGCCGTATTTCAAATCACGAGCGACTTTGGTTTGTTTTGCTTTTGCACGGCCGCGACCCATGGGCGACCTCCTTCACTTATTGCTCTTTTTGCACTTTGTCAGAGGGGAAGGTTATCGCGGTTGGCTAGTACCTTCCACCAGGTTTTAAGCGTTAAAGGGGTAGATATTGTGTGAGATCTGCTCGCGAGCCCGACGCTAAAACCGCACCACTGGTCACAGCCTGATCCCAGGTCAAGTCCCCTGAGGCTAAAGCCAGCCAAGTCTGAGCATCCATCTCGATTGTGTTGGCAGGAGTTCCTCGAGTATGAGTTGGACCTTGGCCACATTGAACAGCTGCATATGGTGGAACTCGAACTTCAATTGCCCTGCCTGGTGCTTTAACGGTTAATGCTTGAAGAGTTAATTTCACTTTCTGTAAAACCTCAGGATCGCGCATAAATATTTCGCTTGATTTATCTAATTGACTGTGGCGCGTATTTCGCAGCAGTTGAGTGCGCAGAAACTACTGAGTTAATACGTGCAACTACTCGAGCTACTTGTTCGCGAGCTTCCCCGGTAAATTCAACTGGGTTGCTAATTAACTTGTCTAACTCAGAACGATCAAAAGGCAACCGTTTGTCTTGTGCTAAATCATCAAGAAGAGTGTTCGCATTTCCTTCACGCATTCCAAGTGCGGCCTTTACGGCATGTTCTTTAATAACTTCATGAGCAAGTTCGCGGCCCACACCTGCTTTAACAGCAGCCATTAAAATCTTAGTTGATGCCAAAAATGGCAAATAGCGTTGAATCTCTGCCTCGATAACCTTTGGGAATGCTCCAAATTCATTGATGACAGTAAGTATTGTTTCAAGCAATCCATCGATTGCGTAGAAGGTATCAGGAAGTGCAACACGTCGAACAACACTGCATGAAACATCGCCTTCATTCCATTGGTCACCAGAAAGTTCGCTAACCATAGATGCATAACCACGAAGGACCACTGAAAGCCCATTAACGCGTTCACATGAACGGGTATTCATCTTATGTGGCATTGCACTGCTACCAACTTGACCCGCTTTAAATCCTTCGGTTACTAACTCTGCACCGGCCATTAATCGGATTGACGTTGCAAGCGATGATGGCGAGGCAGCAATTTGAACAAGTGTTGTTACAACATCGTAATCAAATGATCGTGGATAGATCTGACCCGTTGAATCTAAAACAGAATTAAAGCCAAGTTCTTTTGCAATTGCGTTTTCAAGATTCAAATGAGCCTTTGAAGAGCCAAGTAAGTCAATGGAATCTTGTGCAGTGCCTACCGGGCCTTTAATTCCCCGCATTGGATATCGGCTCTGAAGCGCAACTAAGCGTTCGTATGCAAAGAGCAACTCTTCGCCAGCTGATGCAAAACGCTTTCCCAGCGTTGTAATTTGCGCAGGAACATTATGTGATCGTCCAGCAATTGGTTGGTCTGCATACTGAGCTGCTCGTTCACCTAAGCGAGCCAATAGCGCAACAGTTTTATCATGAACAATCTTTAAGCCATTTTTGATCTGTAATGCTTCGATGTTTTCTGTTAAATCACGGCTTGTCATACCTGCATGGATCACCTGGTGACCCGCCAAAGAGTTGAACTCTTCGATTCGAGCCATAACATCGTGGCGCAGTTGCTTTTCGCGGGTGTCGATAGAGGCTAAATCCACCCTTGTAATTACCTTCTCGTAATCTGAAATTACATCATTGGAAATCTGATGGCCTAAAGATGATTGGGCTCGCATAACTGCGATCCATAGTTTGCGCTCTTGAATGACTTTAGATTCTGGAGCAAAGATTTCACGCATTGCACTTGATGCATAACGATCGGCTAAAAGGCTCATTAAATGAAATCCTTTACAACAATAGTTTGATCGCGCCCTGGCCCAACACCAATCGCACTCATTGGTGCACCAGAGATTTTCTCCAGAAACGCAATGTAATCCTGAGCATTTTTTGGAAGATCTGAAATCTTGCGCGCACCGGTTATATCTTCTGTCCAGCCCGGTAAATACTCATAAATTGGTTTTGCATGATGGAAGTCGCTTTGTGAAGCAGGAAGTTCCTCAACTCGCTTACCGTCAATTTCATATGCCACACACACTGGAATCTTTTCCCAACCGGTAAGAACATCTAACTTAGTAAGGAAGAAATCTGTTAAGCCATTTACTCGCACGGCATAGCGAGCAATCGGAGCATCAAACCAACCACAGCGACGTGCGCGGCCAGTTGTTACACCGATCTCTCCACCAATACGGCGTAGAGCTTCTCCATCTTCATCAAATAACTCTGTTGGAAATGGGCCACTACCAACACGAGTTGTATAAGCCTTCACAATTCCAATAACGCGATCGATCTTTGTTGGTCCAATTCCAGAGCCAGTACATGCACCACCAGCGGTTGGATTGCTAGAAGTTACAAAGGGATAAGTTCCATGGTCGACATCTAATAATGTTCCTTGGGAGCCTTCGAGAAGAACTCGTTTACCAGCCTTTAGGGCTTGATCTAAAATCAAAACTGTATCTGCAACATATGGTCGAAGAATTTCGGCATATTGCAAATACTCGTCAAGAACCTCTTCAATTTCAATATTTTTCCGATTAAATACCTTGATTAAGATCTGATTCTTATCGTGTAGCGCGCCCTCAAGTTTTTGTCTAAGAATTGAAGTATCAAATAGATCCTGTACACGGATTCCGATTCGATTAATTTTGTCAGCATAGGCTGGACCAATTCCGCGACCAGTTGTACCAATTTTTGATTTACCAAGAAAACGCTCACTGACTTTGTCAATGGTGCGGTGATATGGCGTAATTAAATGTGCGTTGGTTGAAATGAGCAACTTACTTGTATCGATGCCACGCTCATTTAATCCGCGGATTTCTTCAAGTAACACACCTGGATCAATAACAACTCCATTGCCAATTACTGGAATCACATTTGGTGAAAGAATTCCTGAAGGTAAAAGGTGAAGTGCATACTTTTGATCACCAATAACCACAGTGTGGCCGGCATTATTTCCACCTTGATAACGCACGACATAATCAACTCGATCACCTAGTAAATCGGTAGCTTTTCCCTTGCCTTCATCGCCCCATTGAGCGCCAAGTAGAACAAGTGCAGGCATTTGTAAAGCCTTTCCGATTAGTTATTAATTATTTTAAAGATGACGTACCGGTTGAGCGAAGATCTTCACATGCACGAACAACGCGAGCAGCCATTCCAGCCTCAGCTAACTTACCCCACGCGCGTGGATCATAGGCTTTCTTGTTTCCTACTTCACCATCGATCTTTAAAACACCGTCATAGTTCTTTAGTACGTGATCTACAACGGGACGAGTAAATGCATATTGGGTGTCGGTATCGACATTCATCTTGATTACACCGTAGTCAAGTGATTCGCGGATTTCAGAAAGTAGTGAGCCAGAGCCACCGTGGAAAACAAGATCCATTGGTTTACTACCTTTAGGTAGACCAAGTTTGGCAGCGACTGCTTCTTGTAAAGTTGCAAGAATTTTTGGCTGCAAAACAACATTCCCGGGCTTGTACACGCCGTGAACATTTCCAAATGTTGCAGCAACTAGATAGCGAGCTTTTGCATCAGTTCCTAATGTTTCAACCGTCATGAGTGCATCTTCAGGTGTTGAGTACAACTTGGCATCGTGTTTAGCCTCGATGCCATCTTCTTCTCCACCAACTACACCAATTTCAATCTCAAGAATAGTTTGTGCAGCAACTGACAAGGCCAACATTTCTTTTGCAATCTTCATATTTTCAACCATGTCAACGGCTGAACCATCCCACATGTGAGAGTTAAACAGTGGGGTTTTTCCAGACTTTAGGCGATCGGCACCAAAAGCTAAGAGTGGTCGCATAAAGCCATCTAGTTTTTCAACCGGGCAATGATCAGTATGAATTCCAATATTAACTTTGTAGTTTTTTGCTACAACATGTGCAAACTCTGCAAGACCAACCGCGCCATCAACCATGTTCTTTACAGTTGAACCAGATGCATATTCGGCGCCACCCCAAGAAAATTGAATAATTCCATCAGATTCTGCTTCAGCAAAACCACGAATTGCCGCAACTACTGTCTGTGATGAGGAAACATTTATAGCCGGGTATGCGAATGCGCCTTTTTTCGCGCGATCTAACATGTCTATGAAAACTTCAGGGGTTGCAATCGGCATTGTGGTGACTCCTATTTGCTCGTTTTAGATCGCTTAAGACCTTTGTAATTCTTTAGACAGAGCGCTTCGTCGAGTCGTCTAGAGGCTTACGGTCAATCCTCTCACTTTCGTTGTTTGGGCACAAAAAAGACCGTTCGAGACACACCCCGAGCGGCCTTTTTTAATCTTTCTACACCAGGCTCTTCATGGCGTTTGCCAAGAACTTAGCCAAAGCGGCCACCAGCACGGGGCTGCTTAGCAGTTTGAGGAATAGTGCTAAGAAAGTAGTAAGCATGGGATCTCCTTTCTTTCTCTCTTTCTGTCGCGGCATCATGAATGAATCCCATGCCTTGTAATTAACTGCAGCCAAACACTGTTGATAACTATCGCAAAGATGTAAAGTTGTGCAGCATGAGCCAAGCGCATGAATCAATCGAGAATCTTTCGAGTGAAGATAGAAAATTTCCACCCACTCCGGAGTTTGCTGCACTTGCTAATGCAAAAGAAGATTTATATGAGTTGGCCGAAAAAGATCGCCTTGCTTTTTGGGATACACAAGCTAAAAATTTAAAGTGGGATGCACCTTGGTCTAAAACTCTTCAATGGGATGCCCCTTATGCACAGTGGTTTGTTGGCGGAAAGTTGAATGCGTCAGTTAATGCATTGGATAGACATGTTGATCAAGGCCTTGGTGATCGTGTTGCATTCCACTTTGAAGGTGAACCTGGTGATTGCCGAACAATTACCTATTCACAACTCTTAACTGAAGTAAAAAAAGCAGCAAATGCTTTAACTGAATTAGGAATAAAGCCAGGTGATCGTGTCGCGATTTACATGCCAATGATCCCTGAAGCTGCAATTGCAATGTTGGCTTGTGCTCGTATTGGTGCCCCACATTCTGTTGTCTTTGGTGGTTTCTCTGCAGATGCGCTTTTGTCACGAATCCAAGACGCTGATGCAAAGCTTGTAATTACTGCCGATGGTGGTTTTCGAAAAGGAGCTCCATTTGCATTAAAGCCTGCAGTAGATGATGCGTTAAAGGGCAAACACAATGTTGCACATGTCTTGGTCGTTCAACGAACTAAGCAAGATACATCTTGGAATGACAAAACTGATATTTGGTGGCATGAAATTGTTGACCGTCAATCAGAAGAACATATTGCGCAATCCTTTGATTCTGAGCACCCGCTCTTTATTTTGTATACATCTGGTACGACTGCAAAACCTAAAGGAATATTCCACACTACAGGCGGTTATTTAACTCAGGCGGCATTTACACATAAGGCTGTATTTGATTTAAAGCCAAGCACCGATGTGTATTGGTGCACCGCTGATGTTGGGTGGATTACTGGGCACAGCTACATTGTGTATGGGCCTTTAATCAATGGCGCAACGCAAGTTATGTATGAAGGAACACCTGATACACCACATAAAGGACGAATCTTTGAGTTAATCGAAAAATACGGTGTCACGATTTTGTATACCGCTCCAACATTGATTCGCACATGGATGAAATGGGGAGATGAGTTTCCACAGGCATGCAATCTTTCTTCGCTTCGATTGTTGGGTTCTGTCGGTGAACCTATTAATCCGGAAGCGTGGATGTGGTACCGAGAAATTATTGGTGGCAACAGATGCCCAATCGTAGATACTTGGTGGCAAACTGAAACTGGCGGAATAATGATTTCTCCATTACCTGGAGTCACTGCTACTAAACCAGGTTCAGCGATGAAGGCTATTCCGGGAATTAGCGCAGTAGTTGTTGATGACAAGGGCATTCCAGTTGCAAAGGGTCATGGAGGATTTTTGATCCTAGATAAACCTTGGCCAGGAATGTTGCGCGGAATTTGGGGAGAAGATGAAAGGTATAAAGAAACATACTGGTCACGTTTTCCTGGAATTTACTTTGCTGGTGACGGGGCAAAATTAGATACAGATGGTGCAATCTGGCTTTTAGGGCGAGTTGATGACGTGATGAATGTTTCTGGACACCGCATATCAACAACTGAAGTTGAGTCAGCATTAGTTTCACACGAAGCAGTTGCAGAAGCAGCAGTTGTTGGTGCAAACGATGCGATGACAGGTCAAGGAATTGTTGCATTTGTAATCTTGCGCGGAGGCATTGCACATGCAAATTCCGCTGGGGGTGGGAATGAACTCGTTACTGAGCTTAGAAACCACGTAGCAAAAGAAATTGGTGCTATAGCAAAGCCGCGACAAATATTAGTTGTTGCAGAACTTCCTAAAACTCGAAGTGGCAAAATTATGAGGCGCTTACTCAAAGATGTCGCTGAACATCGTCAGGTTGGTGATGCAACCACATTGGCTGATCCAAACGTAATGAAGCTAATTTCAGAGGGGCTAAATACAAGTAGCGAGGACTAAATTGTTATCCCGAGGTGTTTCTTGGTTAATTTAATTAACTGGGCCTCTGAGTTAATAACACCGATGTGTTTGTAAGCTACATCACCGTCGGGTGCTATAAACCAAGTGACAGGAACACCTAATCCAAAATATTGGCGTGAGCGTCCATCTGAGTCATAGAGATTTGGCCAGGTGATTCCATTTTCTATAACAAACTGCTGTGCATCTTGCAGGTTGGCTTCTTCAACATTTACTCCAACTAGCTGAACAGTATCTTTGGCTTTTTCATAAAAACTAACAAAATGTGGAATTTCTTCTACACATGGTCCACACCAAGAGCCCCACACATTGACAATCATTGGTCCTCTAAGAGCGCCTAGTTGAGCACCTTCGTTTTGATCTAAACAATTTAAAGAAGTTCCACCTGTCCATAATTCTTCTTGCAAAATCTCTGTGCAATCAATGACTTCACCTAGCTGCTTGGGAACGGGAGCGTTACTGCTTTCGGAACTTATGTTTGTTTGAGTACAAGATGTTAAGAAAAGCAAAGAAAGTGCAAGCATAATTTTCTTCATCGAAAATCCTTGTCGGTTTTTACGAGAGCCATTGCTTTTACTTTATCCATTTCACCAATTCCAACGCTTGGACAGATTTTAGCAATTGGACATGCGCCGCATGCCGGTTTGCGAGAATGACAGATTCGACGACCGTGCCAAATCATCCGTTGCGAAAGATTTGTCCATTCTGCTTGTGGGATAAGTTGCTGAACAACCATTTCAACCTTTACGGGATCTTTTTCATCTGTCCAACCAAATCTTCTAGATAATCTCCCAAAGTGAGTATCTACAGTAATTCCTGGTGTATCAAATGCATGTCCTAATACAACATTTGCAGTCTTTCGACCAACACCAGGCAAAGTAATCAACTCTTCAAGTGTGCGAGGGACTTTCCCGTCAAAATCTTCCAGAATTTTTATACTAAGACCTTTTATGTGTCGAGCTTTTGCTCGATAAAACCCACTTGAATGAATCAGACTTTCAATTTCGTGCAGATCTGCTCGAGCATAATCTTTTGGAGTTTTGTACTTTCGAAAAACTGCTGGAGTAATAGTGTTAACTCTCTTATCTGTGCACTGTGCACTTAAAACAGTTGCAATTATTAACTCAAGTGGATTGGTAAAATCTAATTCACAGCGAATATTGGGGTAGGTCTTAGTCAGAATGCGGTAAACCGCTTTTGCCCCTTTTCGGGTTTCGCTATCAACCAACATGGATGTAAACTACCCTGCGTGACCCCAGAAGAATCTATAGTTCGCAAGGCCCCGTTATTTACTGCCCTTGAAGAATCTGCGGCAATCTCACTCCATGCATCTATGGACTCAGTAAAAATCTCGAAGGGTTCGATCTTGTTCGCAGAGGGCGATGAGGGTGATCACCTTTATGTAATCCTTGATGGAAAAATTAAACTGGGAACTTCAAGTGGGGATGGGCGAGAAAACCTTCTTTCAATTCTTGGGCCAGGTGAAATGTTTGGAGAACTTAGTCTTTTTGATCCTAACCCTCGCACATCAACAGCAACAGCTGTGACAGATGCAAAACTTTTAAGTCTTGGACAGACAAAACTGATTCCCTGGTTAGCCGAAAATCCTAAGGTTGCACTAAATCTTTTGGCCAGCCTTGCACAACGCCTACGCCGTACTAATGAAGCCGTTGGCGATTTAGTTTTCTCAGATGTTCCAGGAAGAGTTGCAAAAGCGCTGATTGATTTGGGCGAGCGATTTGGAAAACAAACTGACGAAGGATTATTAGTCAATCATGATTTAACTCAGGAAGAGTTGGCGCAACTTGTTGGTGCATCTCGTGAAACAGTAAACAAAGCACTTGCTGATTTTGTAGGTCGCAACTGGTTAAAACTTGATGGCCGCGCAGTTCTGATTACTGATTTAGAAAGACTTACTAAGCGCAGTAAGTAACTTTAACTTGCGCCAACTTTGCTTAAATCAATACTTCTAATCAGTGATTTCGACTGTTAATTCAATTTCAACAGGTGAGTTCAGGGGTAGCTCTGCAATTCCTACCGCGCTGCGCGCATGTTTTGCACCATCGCCCCATATAGAGATGAATAGCTCTGAGGCTCCATTGACAACTACTGGGTGATTAACAAAACCTGCAACACCATTTACATACCCAACTACACGCACAATCTTTGTAATTTTATTTACATCTGCAACTGTCTCTACTGCCGCCAAAGCATTGAGGGCGCAAATCTGGGCTAATTCTTTAGCTCGCTCAGGAGTTATCTCTCCATCAACTTTTCCGGTTGCAACCATTTCACCATTAAGTAATGGCAATTGACCGGCCGTAAACACTAGATTTCCTGTTCGGATCGCAGGAACATATGCAGCAACTGGCTTTGCAGCAACTGGAAGTTCTAGGCCCAGTTCCTTAAGTTTTGATCGAACATCTACTTTATTCATGCTCTGTCTCTTTTCATGCAGTTGCAATTCATCCAATGGCTCTCTTCATGTAAGCAACCAACTGCTCACCGGTACCAGGTGCTGGAATTACCTGTACAAGTTCCCAGCCATCTGAGCCCCATGTATCCAAAATCTGTTTTGTGGCATGTGAAAGCAGTGGAACAGTTGCATATTCATACTTAATCATTTATTCAAACTCTCTTTAACTAAGGATGAAACCAGCGCTCCATCAGCTTTACCTGCGATTTTTTGTTTAATTGCACCCATAACTTTGCCCATATCTGCAGGGCCTGCAGCACCGGTTGATGCAATTGCATCGGCAATAATCTTTTTGATCTCATCAGCGGTTAACTGGGCAGGAAGATACTTCGCAATTACTTCACCCTCGGCCTTTTCTAACGCTGCTTTTTCTGGATGACCAGCGCTTTCAAAAGCCTCGGCGGCCTCCCGACGCTTTTTTGCTTCCCGAGAAAGAACAACGATTAATTCTTCATCACTTAAAGTGCGTGCTTCTTTACCAGCAACCTCTTCATTAGTGATCGCGGTAAGAACCATTCGAATTGTGCCGGAGACAATTTCGTTGCGTCCGCGAATAGCATCGGTTAAATCTGCTCGTAAAGTTTCCTTGATACTCATTTCGTTAACTCTACAGCCAATAGCTCGCCAATCTGCGCCGTATTGAGTGCGGCCCCCTTGCGTAAGTTGTCGCCGCACAGGAACAGATCGATTGATTTCTTATCATCTAATGATTGGCGGACACGACCAACCCAGGTTGGGTCCGTTCCCACAACGTCATTAGGTGTTGGAAACTTTTTATTTTCTGGGTCATCAAGCAAAATCACTCCAGCAGCTTTTTCAAGAATTCTTTGAGCGGCTTTTCTAGTAACTACATTTTTAAAAGTTGCATGTACAGCAAGTGAGTGTGTAGTTAAGACTGGCACACGTACACACGTTGCAGAGACTTTTAGTTTTGGCATTCCTAAAATTTTGCGGGACTCATTGCGAACCTTGAGTTCTTCTGATGTATATCCCGCTTCAGATAAAGATCCTGCCCAAGGAATTACGTTGAGTGCAAGAGGTGCTGGAAACGGTGAAGAGTCTTTAATGACTCTCCGAACATCTGAGGTTGCCTCTCCTGCATTTGTTCCTGCAATTTTAGAGATTTGATCACGCAATCCATCTATGCCTGGTTGTCCTGCACCGGATGCCGCTTGATATGAAGCGACAACAAGTTCCTTCAACTCGAACTTTTTATGGAGTGCGCCCATTGCAACAATCATTGACATTGTTGTGCAGTTTGGATTGGAGATAATTCCTTTTGGTCTTTTCTTCGCAGCTTTTGGATTAACTTCCGGAACAACCAATGGAACTTTTGGATCCATTCGAAAAGCCCCCGAGTTATCTACAACTATTGCACCGCGCGAGACTGCAATGGGAGCCCACTTGGCAGAGATCTCATCTGGTACATCAAACATCGCAACATCTATGCCATCAAAAGCCTCGGGGGAAAGTGCAACAACAGTTAGCTCTTCACCACGGCAAACAAGTTTTTTGCCTGCACTTCGAGCAGAAGCTACTAAACGAATTTCGCCCCATACGTCTTTGCGCTCAGACAAAATTGAGAGCATGACAGTTCCAACTGCACCTGTTGCACCTACAACTGCTAATGATGGTTTCTTTTTGCCCTTACTCATCGTCCTGTCCCTCCATAAACAACGGCTTCATTTTGATCTGCATCGAGTTCAAAGGCGGTGTGTGCAGCCTTTGCAC
>Ga0247722_10000569_pt1 | contig 22185 bp, 16 predicted proteins | sample MSEWelMarce3H_FC_FD_189094 | JGI IMG/M metagenome (GOLD analysis project Ga0247722, IMG submission 189094) | Subsurface sediment microbial communities from gas well in West Virginia, United States - MSEEL Well Study Marcellus 3H_FC | ecosystem: Environmental > Terrestrial > Deep subsurface >... | reverse complement strand
AAAATAGTAGCCTTAGTTCCAGATACTACCTCACCGCTAATAGAAGCATCAGTGTAAAAAGCATATTTACTTGCTGATTGATCCCAACCAAAGAATCCAGTTTTTCCAGTACCAGAGAAATAATAAAACGCTAATCCTCTGTCTTTAGAATCTGCAGAGTTTGGAACAGTACCGCCTGTGCTTGTCCCAATAGTTATAATTGGGTCTACAACTGTTGAAACTGTGGAGTTGACTGTCGTAGTGGTTCCATTAATAGTAAGATCGCCAGTGAGAACAAAATTACCACCAACATTTAAGTTTCCAGTTATGCCTACACCACCAGAAACAATCAATGCTCCTGAGGAAGTGTTAGTAGATTGAGTATTGTTTCCGATCCTAGTATCATCAGGAACTACTAAGGAAGTTGCAGTTACAGATATGCCGCTTCCTACAAATAAAGATTGAGTTGCATTCGCTGAATCTGAATTGAATAATGCTAAAAAGTTAGTGCCACTTAAAGATTGAGTTCTGATAGCTTCAGCTCTACCAGCATTAGTAGCAGTAGTAGCACTTCCAGCGTTTACAGCTGTACCAGCTGAACCAGCATTAGTAGCTGTGCCTGCTGTTCCAGCAGATGTGGCTGTGGTTGCAGCACCAGCAAAGCCAGCATTAGTAGCAGTTGTGGCACTTCCAGCATTTACAGCTGTACCAGCACTACCAGCGTTAGTAGCAGTACCCGCTGTCCCAGCGGAAGTGGCAGTAGTGGCTGAACCAGCAAAGCCAGCATTAGTTGCTGTACCAGCTGAACCTGCAGTTACAGAAGTACCAGCACTACCAGCATTAGTAGCTGTAGTGGCTGCGCCAGCAAAACCAGCATTGGTTGCTGTAACTGCGGAACCAGCAGTTGTAGCAGATGTAGCAGTTCCAGTTAGATTACCAACAAACCCACTACTTGCAAATACCTGACCAACAACATGTAATTTGTATGTAGGTTGTGATAAACCAATACCAACATTACCAGCAAACTCAGCCATAGCTATAGTTGCGTCAGCATTAGCTCTGATTAATGGAATACCTGATATATCATTTACAGAGAATATCCAACCAGTGTTTAGGATTGGTGATATTGAAAATAATTGACCTTGACTACCTGAGAATGAAATTGTGTTGTCATCAAGTACTCTAAGATTGATAGGGTTCCCAGTAGAGCCAATAAAGGCCATTGTTGGAGGAGATGCAATTCCAGTGGTGCCAAATTGTGCTGAATTAAAAACTAATTTACCACTAATTCCTACTCCGCCATTCACTACTAATGCACCAGTATTCACAGATGTAGAAGCAGTAGAAGAATTAATTAATACTTGACCAACACTTGGATTATATGATAGATTAGAATTAACTAATATATTAGATGATCCAGAAGTAGCTGAAGCAAATGTTAGAAATCTTGATGCATTTGTGGAATCAGATGTTAATGTCACTGATCCAGCAACTGTTGCAGTTCCAGCAGAACCAGCATTGGTAGCGGTTCCAGCACTTCCAGCATTAGTGGCTGTAGTGGCACTTCCGGCTGAACCAGCGTTTACTGCTGTACCAGCGCTACCTGCTGTAACGGATGTTCCAGCACTTCCTGCGTTTGTGGCTGTACCAGCTGTTCCAGCTGAAGTTGCAGTAGTTGCATTACCAGCAAATGTAGTAGCTGTGATAATGTTATTACCAATTGTAATTCCAGAACCAGTAGATAGCTGTGTGCTTCCTGATGCTGTATTTAGTACGGTACCTACAAGATATCTAGTTGCAGTTGAAGCATCAATATTAATTTGAGCGGCGGAACTTGCGATTGAAGCAGTACCTATAATGCTTGATGTCCATCCTAAAGCAGCAGAACCATTTGTAAATAGAACTTGGTTTGCAGTACCATCGGCTATTGGTAAAGTAAAGGTAACGTTAGCTAAAGAAGAACCAGCTCTTAGTCCTGTGTAGAATGTATTTGCAGAATTAAAGAATCTAACTTCTTTTTGAGATAATACTTCAATGTTATCTGTAACATCAATAGTACCAAATACTTGTAAAGAACCGCCAATACCAACTCCACCTGTTACTACTAAAGCACCTGTAGTTGTAGAACCAGAAGCAGTGGTTCCTTGAATAAATACAGATTGACCAAAATAGGAAGTTTTAGCAATTCCCGCTCCTCCATTAACTTTTAAAGCACCAGAAGTTGAACCTGTGGATACAGTGACCTGTTCAATATAGACTCCATATCCACCCGTAAAGCCGTGTCTAAAACTGGACGAAGATCCTGCTCTATAAAATATATCGGCTGGACCACCTATTTCTAAACCATTAGAAAACCCAGTATTAGAAGGATGTGAATTCCAAAAACTTATTGTACCTTCTGCCGCTAAATTATCTCTTAAACTTAATTGAACCCCTGAGTATGCATCTGAACTAGTATTTTGTATAGCAACTGATGCCAGCTTGGCATTGTCATAAAACGCAACATTTCTAGCAAAACTTGCTATAACATCAGTCGGAGTAAAAGCAGTTGTAGCAGTTCCAACATTTAACATTCCACTAATACCAACTCCACCAGTAACAACTAAAGCGCCTGTAGTTGGAGTAGTAGAAGCTGTGGAGCCTGTTATTCTGGCTCCAGAAGCAGATAATGTATTACCTAAAGCACTTACACCTGATAATACATATGATGGAGTAGATCCAATAGAGGCATTACTTCTAGAGCCAGTTAAGTAAATTGTTGAAGTAGTATCTAAAACAACATTAGTATTAGCAGAGTTAGTTGCTGTTCCAGCACTACCGGCATTAGTAGCAGTACCCGCTGTCCCAGCGGAAACAGATGTTCCAGCGGAACCAGCATTAGTAGCAGTACCCGCTGTTCCAGCAGATGTTGCAGTGGTAGCGCTTCCTGCACTACCAGCGTTGACAGCTGTACCAGCACTTCCTGCATTTGTTGCTGTAGTGGCTGAGCCAGCACTCCCAGCGTTTACTGCTGTACCAGCGCTTCCAGCGTTAGTGGCAGTACCCGCTGTACCAGCGGAAATAGAGGTGCCTGCACTACCAGCATTAGTGGCTGTTCCTGCTGTACCAGCGGATGTAGATGTTGTTGCATTACCGCTGAATGTAGTAGCAGTAATTGTATTACCAAGAGCACTTACTCCAGATAATACATAGACAGCAGTAGATCCTATAGATGTATTGCTTCTGGAACCTGTTAAATAAATTGTTGAAGTGGTATCTAGTACTACATTAGTATTAGCAGAGTTTGTTGCTGTTCCGGCACTGCCTGCGTTGGTAGCAGTTCCTGCTGCACCAGCATTAGTAGCAGTGGTAGCGCTTCCAGCAAAACCTGCATTGGTAGCAGTACCTGCTGTTCCAGCAGATGTTGCTGTAGTAGCACTACCAGAAGAACCAGATGTTACAGAGGTTCCTGCGGAACCTGCATTAGTGGCCGTTCCTGCTGTTCCAGCAGAAGTAGCAGTGGTAGCGCTTCCAGCGCTTCCAGCATTGGTAGCTGTTCCCGCTGTTCCAGCGGAAACAGAAGTTCCTGCACTACCTGCGTTAGTGGCTGTTCCTGCTGTTCCAGCATTGGTTGCTGTAGTGGCTGCGCCTGCAAAACCAGCATTAGTAGCAGTGGTAGCGCTTCCAGCACTACCAGCGTTAGTGGCCGTTCCTGCTGTTCCAGCAGATGTTGCTGTAGTGGCTGCGCCTGCAAAACCAGCATTAGTTGCTGTTCCCGCTGTTCCAGCGGAAACAGAAGTTCCTGCGGATCCAGCAGTTGTAGCAGATGTAGCAGTACCGGTTAAATTGCCTACAAATCCACCGCTTGCATATGCTTGGCCTGCTATATGTAATTTATATGATGGGTTTGTAATGCCAATTCCGACATTACCAGAAAATTCAGCAAGTCCAACAGTTCCATCAGCATGTACTCTAAATGATGGAATACCAGATATATCATTAATAGAAAATATATATCCAGAAGATAAATTATTATTTACCGAGAATAGTTGTCCAGATGATCCTTCAAATGATAATGTATTATCATCAAGTACATATAATGAAATAGGGGCATTTGTAGACCCAGTGAATGCTATTCTAGGTAGAGAGGTTGTATCTCTGTTAGGTGTGATACGAATATTCTTATCGGAATTGGCCATTTTTACGCTCTTTTAAGAAGGGAAAGAATAAAATTATTCTGCTTAATTATTCAAGCAGATATACTTGTTTATCCTTCTGTAAGAGGTGCTGTCCACTCTGAAGTAGATAAGATTGCTAAAATCTCTTCATGTGTGTATTCTTGTGATTTTGTTGTAAGAGCTGCCACAGAAGCTGGTTGAGTTCCTTCATATTTTACAAAGGTTTTACTTTCATCAACAGACTTCCTCACTGTATCTGCTGAAGTTTCCATAACTTCAGAAAAATTAACAGATGGCAATTCGGAACAATCCAAAATTACATACTTTCTTTCATTCATAATATTTTCTCCTTATTATATTTATAAACCATATCTAACTCTTAAAGCATTGTAATTTTGCTTTATTTCATTATTAGACATGTTTCTTGCATACATATAAACACCAGCAATTCTTAAAGTTGCAAATTCTTCTATACCATCTGCATTAGAACATAATGTCATTCTTGCTATACTTGCATAATTAAATGCTGATGTGATAGAGCTAGTAGATTCTTGGATACCATTAACAAAAAATTGAGCAGATGATCCAGCTGTCCATCTTATTGTAATAATTTTGAAATCATCATTTACTGTTTGAAGAACACTTGTAGGATATAAACCTCCAGGAGAGTTTTTATACCAAAGTCCATATCTTGATGTGTCACATGATGCTAAACAAAAATATGAAGAAAAATCAACATTTACTAGTTCACCAGCGTTACAGGCCATAAGTCTAGAGCAGCCACCAGAACCACCAGCCCCAAAATTATTATTATTTAAACTTGATATTACAAAAAATATAGTAGCATTTGAAGCAAAATCTTGTGTAAAGGAACCATTTCTTACGAACTTTTGACTACTAGCGGCGGTTGTTGTAAAGCATGGGGTATTTTTATGGGTGGTGAAAGATGGTGAATTGGTTAGTGTAAAATTGTAATTATTTCCACTTACATCGTACCAAGTATTTCCAGTTCCAGGATAAGATCTAGGATTAGTTGCATCAAGAGAAAGCATTAAACCTTCGGGTGAAACATTTGGGCTAACGATTACTGCCATTAGTATCCAAACCTCTTTTTTATAGCATTGTAGTTTTGTTTAATTTCATCAGATGTAAGAAGTCTGTTGTAGAACATTAAAAAACTAATTTCAGCAGTAGAACACTCATTAGCTCCAAGCCATCCCCCTAAGCACAAACCGTTGGGGCCTTGAGATCCATTACTATTGCTTACAGATAAAGAGCCATTAATATACATGCTCCAAACATCAGAACTATAATTTTCAACTCCTGTAGTGATTTGCCAATTTGTGTTATTCGGAACTCCAGGACCAACAACCCAGCCTTCTGCATAGTAGACAGGATTTTGGTTACTCCAATGTCCTAGTAGCCAGTTATTGGTAAATGAAGCTATAATTCTTCCATTAGTTGCTCCAGAGTATCTCACAGCAGCCATAACTGTATGGTTTGTAAATCTTTGATCGAATGGTGACAATACTATGTAATCATTAGTTCCATCTGTTTGCATTACTCCACCACTTACTGAACTAAACCCCACTCCATTTACAAGAGTCATATGGTTATTGTTGCCTGATAAGTCATACCAAGTGTTTCCAGTTCCAGGATAAGATCTAGGATTAGCAGCGTCAACATATACAACTAATCCATCTGAAATCATAGATGTGTTATAAGCAATTCCCATTAGATTCCATACCTCTTTCTTGTGGCATTAAAGTTTTGGCGGATTTCTGTTGAGGATAAAGCTCGATTGTAGACCAAAGTATTAGATATGTTTCCTGAAAATGGGTAAGATCCATCAGTTACCCTTCCAACAGTCATTCTTTGATTTGTTAAAACTGAACCTGTAGCAGAAAAAGACCCTGCTACAGATGTGTCAACAAATTGGTAAACTGTTCCTGATATTCTAACAACTGATACAAAACGCCAATTTCCATTTGCTATAACGATATTTCCATCAAAAGAAGATCCAGCAACCCATGTTCTCATAACGCCACTTCCTAGACTAGTATAGATATAAATACCTCCACCACCACCAGTATCATCTAGTCCAAATATTGTAGAATAACTTAAATTGCTTGTTTTTATCCAAGAAGAAATTGTAAAATTACCTGTACCAAAATTAAAAAGAGAATCAGCAGGTTTCAATAAAAAATCATTAGTGCCATCAAAGAAAAAAGATCCATTATTTGCACTACTAAAACCTACTCCATTTACTAATGTTGATCCTGTTCCGCCTACAAGACTATTTGCAGTAATACCGGATCCAGCATATGATCTTGTATTAGCTGCATCTAAGCTATAAATTAATCCATCAATTACAATGCCAGGAGAATGTGAAAGTCCCATTTAGATTCCGTACCTGTCTCTTGTTGCTTCAAAGTTTTGCTTAATTTCTGTGGCCGATAAAGCTCTGTTGTAGATTTTCACAATACTTAGATTACCGCTCCAATATTCATCACCATCCCAACGTCTCATTAATCTTATTCCACCAGTGTTTGCAGTCGGTGTTCCTGTATTAGCTGTGGTTACTTGATTTACGCCATTTATATACAATCTAAAATTTGCGCCATCATAATTTCCTACAATGTGATACCAATTGTTCGCTGATAATGCATATATTGATGACTCATTCCAGCCACCATTGTAATAGCCAATTTTAAGGCCGATCCCATTTGTTGTACTTCCCAAATTAAAGTTAATCTGACCATTACTTCCATAATAAAATTCTGTAACAATGCAAGGCGCTGGACCTGTAAGTACCCCAGTATAATAATGCCAAACCTCTACGCTAAATCTTGTCATTAAAGAAAGACTTGTAGATGAACTTGCCCAATGACTATTAGCCGCTGTAAACCCAATACTTCCACCAGCAGAATTAGCAAAAAATGGAGGATTATTTTGAAGAGTAAAGTTTCTATTTCCTCTTAAATCATACCAAGTGTTTCCAGTACCAGGATATGATCTAGTATTAGCAGCATCCAAATAAATCATCAATCCATCAGTAATAACGCTAGGAGAATGTGCAAGTCCCATTAGATTCCATACCTATCCCTTGTAGCATTAAAGTTTTGAGCAATTTCTTTGGCAGATAAGACTCGGTTGTAATAACTTAATGAATAAACATTTCCATTAAAATGCTCTGCTGCATAAGAATACCCACCACCTATAATTGGACCTGAAGTTACATAAGTTTGAGTACTTGCTATACTGCTTATATATGATCCATTGATATAAAGATCATATGTGTTTGTAGATTTTGTTAACCTTACAGTCAGATAAACATCAGTACCAGCTGTAGATGTATAGCCTGTAAATGAACCAACATCAAACAAATTGCTTTTTACTAATTGAACTGCATTGCTTGGGTTGTATCTAATTTGTAAATAAGATGTCAGATTGATTCCATGCAATAAAGTATTTGTAGCATTAATAACATTTCTTCTGTTCCAAAAATTAATAGTAAAATCATTATTAGTATCTATAGTAGTGGGCAATGTAATATATTTAAAAGTTCCATCAAATACAAGTCCACCATTACCTCTAGTAGTAAATCCTATAGAAGAAGAAAAGTTACATGCTGAACCATTTGTGAGACCATATGCAGTTAAGCCAGACCCAGAATAGCTTCTTGTATTTCCAGCATCAAGAGCAAATACAAGTCCATCAGTGACAATTGAGGTGTTATATGCTATTCCCATTAGATTCCATACCTGTCCCTAGTGGCTTCAAAATTGTTCTTAATCTCTTGGGCGGATAAAGCACGATTGTAGATTTGTACTTGGGAAACTTGAGATGAAGTAGGGTGTTCACCTAATGCCCCATATCCAATGTACAATCTACTGTTACCATTTGAGTAATTTATTGTGTATGGTGGATTACTGTAATCAGATGCTGAATTGGTGTGGTCAACTCCATTTAAATATATTTTTTGTTCTCCAGCAACACCAGTATTTAATAGAGTAATTTGGCACCATTTGTTATATACTAATGAATTAAATGAGTTTGTTGATATAGTTAACTGTCTCCATCCAAAAGTTCCATTCGGATATCCACCAATCAAACACCATATATATCCACCAGTTTGCATTATTACCCAGCCACAATAACTAGTTCCCGAAGCGTCCTGAAATCTATTGTTTATAATATGACCAGTATCACTATTTTCAGTGATATAGCAAAATATTGATACAGTAAATGCTGAACTATATTGAAATTCAAGATTGGTAGTTCTTGATGAAAATGCAATGTAATCATTAGTTCCATCAAATACAAAACTACCACCATTTGATGATGTAAAACCTACACCATTGACAAGATTAGCAGTAGCTCCTGCGGTTAAATCTACTGTAGTTGTTCCGCTACCAATATATGATCTATTACTGCTTGCGTCTAAAGAGAAAACCAATCCAGATGCATTTACATTAACTCCAGAAATTATCGCCATTACAATCCAAATCTCCCTTTAGTGGCGTTATAATTTTGCATAATTTCTGTGGCTGATAATGCACGGTTGTAAACAAAAGCTGAACCAATTCTTCCAGTTAAATTGTTTCCAGTGCTATAAGATCCAATTGAGATTTCTTGGTTTCCAGTAAATGTTGTTGTATCTCCATTTGATCCGTCTTGAACGCCATTTAAATACAACTTCCATCCTGTTGTGCTGCTGTATGTCACTGCTCCAAAGTACCAAGTATTTAAAGAAAGAATTGTTGCGCCTGCTACTTGCCCCCATGCTCCATTATGTCCAGCATACAATCTGTCACTTCCAGACAACCAAAAAGCATGTTGACCTGAAAATCCACCGCTGATTACATTATTAGCAGAACCAAAACTTGTTAAATAAAAATAAGCAATTTTAGTATATTCAGTTTTAGAAAGAATGTTTGCAGCATTATTCACTAAGACATAATCATTGCTTCCGTCTAATACTAAAGAACCACCATTAAAAGCTGAAAATGTTGGACCGTTAGTTAAAGCGCCTGTATTTCCAGATCCAGATAAATCAAAAATTGTATTGCCAATTCCAGAATATGAAGAAGATTCACCTACATTATAATAAACAGCTAAATCTTTTGTAACTATATTTTCGGATGTAATATATCTGCCTTTTGAAGAATTATAATTTTGAACAATTTCATCATTTGTTAAAGCTCTATTATATGCTTTAAAATCATAAATATTGCCTTTTAAATATTGTTCAGAACCAGCAGCAAACCACCGACCAATAGCAAAGCCGTTAGCAGTGAAATTATAAGCGTTAGAAGATGAAGAAGTACCTATAGAAGCACCATCAACAAAAAATTCAATTTGAGATGTATTTTTTGTAACAGTCACATTGTATATTTTGTTTGTTTGAAAATTATAATTTTTTATAATATTTGACAATGTGGGTTCATTATATAATCCTAATCCATAATGTGATGTTGCTGTTCCAGAGACATAAAAAATTGAACTATTATTTGTTAAAGCAGCTCCAGCACAAATTATAGAGCCATAAGCAGTTGAAACCCCATTATTAAATCCATTAGACAATCCATTTAGTTTCAATGTTGTTTGTATGGTAAAATCGCTTGAACTAAAATTCATACTTGTGTCATTGCTAAACATATAACCAGAGGATCCATTAAAGTTTAGATTCTTCTTGTTATCATTGTCATATGTAATACCTGTGATAATTGTTGCAGCTATTCCACTGTTTGCAAGATTGTATACGGTATTCCCACTTCCAGAATATGACCTTGGATTAGTTATGTCCATATACATAACTAATCCTTGAATTACAGAAGCAGGATTATAATTCAGTCCCATGATTATATGTTGTACCTAGTTCTGTAATAATCAAAGTTCTGCTTTATTTCATAGGCAGATAAAGCTCGGTTGTAAATGTGAGCAAATGAAATTGAACCATTCATATGATTATTTCCATTAGCTTGTCCGGCTATTTGGTTGTATATACTGGTACCATACGATGGAGTTTCTGAATAAGTTTTGTCTAATACTCCATCAATATACATAGAACAGGTTGTGCCATTATTTGTAGCAGCAAGATAATGCCAACTACCATCATTTACACTTGTGTTACTTACATCTGCGGAAGTATTATTGTCAGTGTCTCCATCAAAAAAAGCTAATATTTTTCCTGTGGTAAATCTATTAATATACATAACACCATAGGAACTAAATGTAATTGTCATACATAGAGCTGTTGTTGTGGTTTTGACCCAACATCCAATAGTAGATGTGCCTGTAGTATTTGCTGGAACTGTTCCAAAATCAATTCTGTCATTACTTCCATCAAATACAATACTGGATGTTGCGCCTATTCCTGAAAAAGTGGGGCCATTTGCCAAGGTTCCATTCAAGCCATTCCCACTTAAATCATACCAAGTGTTGCCTGTTCCTGGATATGATGCTCTATTTGCTGCATCTAATTCTAATACTAAACCATTTCGAACAGGAGACAAAGCATTTATAAATCTATTTTTTGTAGCATTGTAGTTTTGTTGAATTTCTTGTGCGGATAAAGTTTTGTTGTAGATTTGAACTCCTGAAATATTACCCGCAAATCTTTCAGTGGTAGAAGAATGTCTCATACCTACATGAAATTCATTTGAAGCATAAGAAATTGTTCTACCAGATCCTGAAGTAAAACCGTATGAAGTTTCAACACCATTAACATAAAACTTAATAGAAGAACCACCACCTGATACTGAACAAGCTATATGAGACCATTTATTAAGTTGAAAAACATAACTATTTGAAATTACAAGGACATTGTTTTGACCAATTGAAAGAAATAGTGCCTGAAATAAACTAAAATTATTTTCACATATACAAAAAAGCCATCCATTATCTGTGGTGAAAGGATATCCGTTTCCAACAACTGCATTCCTAGAACCAAGAGATGTAGGGTAAATCCATGCAGTTACTGAAAAATTTTGTCCTGTGTTTAAGGCTGAACTTCTTGTGATATATGAGCTGCCATTAAAAATTAGGCTCCCGCTATTTAAAGAAGAAAATGTAGGTGAACTGACTAAAGTACCTGTATTACTAGATCCACTCAAATCATATATTGTATTGCCTGTTCCTGGATATGATGTATTTTTACTTGGATCAATATGTAATACTAATCCATTTGTAACTATATTTTCATCTGGGTCGTATTTCTTCTTTGTGGCATTGTAATTTTGTAAGATTTCGTCAGTGTTGAGGCCTTTGTTGTAAATTTTTACTGATCCTACATTGCCTTTGAAATAACTATAATTGCCAACGTAGTCATACTTGCCTACCATCAATGCCAAAGAAGTATGTCCTAATGCTGCATTTGATGTATTTTGACCACAGAGGATATTGTTGACATACAATTTTAAATTTGATGTTCCAGAACCAGATCTTGTAGCTACAATGTGATGCCATTTATTTAACTCAAGATTTGTCAAACTTACTATATTGTCTTCTAAAATTAATTGTGAGCCAGTAGTGTAAATTGTGAATCCTCTACCTGTACCAAATTCAAACCAAAAACCAGAACCAGCACCTCCATTATTTGCACTGCTCAAGATACATTGATAATCGTTATATCTAGTAAATTTTGCAAAAACTTCTAATGTAAAATCTGATGTAAAGTATGGTATATAGTTGGTTTGAATAAAATCATTTGTTCCATCAAAGAATATAGATCTTGTTTCTGTATTATCAATTGGATTGGAAGTGTAACTAACAAATGTTCCACCAATAGAAGGATTCACTAAATTGTATATAGTGTTACCAGAACCAGGATAGCAATTGGTGTTGTTTGGATCGATGTAAAACACTAATCCATCAACAACTATAGAAGGCGAATGTCCTAGTCCCATGATTAAATGTTATACCGCCCTCTTAATGCATTGAAGTTTTGAGCGATTTCTGTGGCTGATAATGGGCGGTTGTAGATTTTAAAAGCACCAATAGAAGAACTGACAAGCTCTATACCATTATGTCTTGATGAAAGATAAAGAAAATTTACAGATGTTAACGTAATTGATCCACTATATACTAAAACACTATTCTTATATATATAAAAATTACTTCCACTTTTAACTCCGCATAATTGAACATAGGATCCAAATGTTATTGTAGCCCCTGTACTAGCCCATGTCCCTGGATAATAATATCTGATTTCATTTGTATTGCTAATTGCAAACTCAAACACATCTCCTGTACCAATAATTCTGCTAAATCCTCCATCGCTGCTAATTGGTTTGCAAAATAAATCAAAAGTAAAATTAGTTGGCCAAGTAAATGCCCTATTTGCATTATCATTAACGCCATCAAAAGTAAATATTCCACCGTTTGTACCTGTGAATGGAGGAGTATTTGCTAAAGTTAAATGATTGTTATTACCAGAAATATCAAACCAAGATGTACCGGATCCAGGATAAGAAGAACTGCTTGCGCCATCTACATTTAATACTAAACCATTTGTCACTATATTTTCTTCAGGGAGATATTTTTTTTTCTGGGCATTATAGTTTTGTAATATTTCGGAAGCAGATAAAGCACGATTGTAGATTCTTACTTGATTTAATTTGCCTGAGTGTGGGTAAGAAGCGCCTGTATTGTAACCAGAACCATTGTCATCAGCTCCAATCAAAACTCTCGTATTATTGGCATCATACTGAATAGAACCTGAAATATTTGCGCTATTTAGTAAGACTCCATCCAGATATAATTTTTGAGCTGAACCATCATATGTATGTACAAAATGATGCCACTTATTACCAGACATATAAGAAGTGCCAATTCCAATATAAGAAAATGATCCGGAAGTATTTACTCCGCCATAAAGTGATGATGATTCTCTCCATAATGCATATGTATTGTTAGAAGAAGTTCCATACTGAAGTCCTATAAAAATAGCTGCATTAGGCACAATTGGAAAATTAAACCACACTTCTTGAGTCAATGCTGATGTAGGACTCATTGAAGAAGATCTAACAATGGTCATATAATCATTTACACCATCAAAATTAAAATAAGATTGTGGTAAAGATTGAAACGATGGTGAGTCAACGAAAGTGGCCTTATTAGAATTACCACTTAAATCATACCAAGTATTACCAGAGCCAGAATAACTTGCATTATTGGAAGCATCTAAATACAACACTAAGCCATCAACGGGATTAAGTGGTCCAGAATAAATACCCATTACACTCCATACCTCCCTCTGTTGGATTGATAAATATGAACTAATTCTGAAGGTGATAAAACACGATTATAAAGCATGAAAGAATAAACTCTGCCTTTGTAATTGTAATTTGTTTGAGATGAATTAGTGCCAATTCTTGTATTACCCAAGGTAACTGACCCCGATGATGCAGTTTTATATTGTAAAACTGCATTTTGGTACAGCTTCCATTCTGAACTGTTTGAAGTAATGCTAACCATGTGTATATTTGTTCTTGTAACACTAGCACTTAATGGAATGCTTCCTGTCCTGCCAGTCCTAAATGTAGCCAGATAAGCTGTTCCATCAGTCCAAGGATAATGACTATTTTGTGTATCATCTCCAAATCCAATAAAACCAGTATTCGATGCAGATGCAGGTGTGGCTTCATCATTTTTGAGCCATATAACCATTGTGGCATTTGTGGTAAAAAGAGCAGAATTGACTGTTGATTCAATAAAGTCATTTGCCCCATCTAATGTAAAATATGAAGAACTTCCAACACTTGTAAATGTAGGACCATTAGTAAGAACACCATCATTCTTGTTACCAGATAAATCAGCAACAATTGTACCTGAACCCTGATAAGACACTAGATTCCCAGCATCATAATACAAAACTAAACCATCAGTAAATATAGGATTTGAAAATGTATATCTTGTTTTATTTGCATCATAATTTTGCTTGACTTCATCAGGTGTTAAAGCTTTATTATAGATTCTGACTATTGAAGTATCACATTTATTATAATAATTGTTCATTGCTGAATTAGCTATTCTTATATTTCTTCCTGAAATATTATTAACAGAAGTAGTAACTGCCATTCCAGCAGGAGATGAAGTTCCAATCAAAGCTCCATTCATATAAACTGATAAACCAGCTCCAGCCCTTATTCCTACAATTTGATTCCATAAATAAAGTGTAGGAGTGTTAGGAATTACCATTACATATGATGTTGATCCACTTTCAATTCCAAACTCTACTGATTCGCCTATTCCTGAACTGCTATTACCTAAAGAAAAAACCCACTCATTAGTTCCAGAACCACCACCAGCATAATTCCATTTATTCACACCCCAATAATTACTGTTAGATGAAGTGGCATTTTTTCTGAACCAATGCTCTACTGTAAAATTATTAGTACCAAAATCAAATATAGAATTGTCAAGTATTTCTATGTAGTCATTAGTACCATCACAACTGATATATCCACCTGAATTACTTGAATATGCTGGGCCATTAACAAGAGTGCCATGATTACCTCTTCCAGTAATGTCAAACCAAGTATTCCCAGAACCAGAATATGATTTAGGATTGGCAGCATCTAAAGCTAAAATTAAATTAGATGTTACAATAGAAGGTGAATGTGAAAGTCCCATAATTTTTAAGGTTTTGCGTTCGTAGATACTAAATATTTTGTTCCGGTGTAAGGAGCGCCTTGGTCATCAAAAGCTGAAATTAAACCTGTAGAGGAAAGGCTCTGTAACATAAGAAAACCATAAGTACTATAGTTTCCATTTGGCTCATTATAAGTTGCGTCTCTTATCCACCATCTTCCACCATCAGGCACTCTCCATCCTGTTGCTCCAGATCCATAATAATTAGGGTCTCTCATAATTGAACTTGTGTAATTTGAAGCTATTGTGTTATAAATTGCTCCACAATGATTCATATAAGTGCTGTAAGAAACACCTAAAACATTTTGAGTAAACTCATATATAGCTTTCCAATGAGCTTGTGATCTAGGATAAATTAAATCTAAACCTAAAGTTGTTCCGGAATTAATTTGAGTAACTGAATTAACACTAGTACCATTATTAATTACATAAAAATCATATCCTCCACCATCATTTGTCATATCCACATACATATATAAAGTATTGGGCATATTTTGATTTTTAATATAATAATAACCAGAAGGAAGATCAGGGCTTTGTTGCTTTAAAGAATATCCACTTTTAGCAGGATTACCAACAGTACCAAGAGTCACATAAGTAAGCGGAAGATCAAATCTACCCCTAAAAGCAGCATACTTATTTTTTATCTCATTGGCTGTCAGGATTCTATTGTAAACTCCAGCTGCAGCAATTGTAATAGAAGGCTTTAATTGATAACTTATAACTACTGGGGCCATATCAGTAGCACCAGAAATTACTAAGTTTGTAATATCATCAACATACCCTGAAGAAAAAACCTCATTTGGTACATCTATTCTATAATAACCAGGCAAATTAGTAGAGTCTAATTCAACAAATCCACCAGAAAACCAAGGATCTCCAGCAGAATGTGATCTCAATGTAATACCCACACCAGCAAACTCTTTCCTACAATAATAAGCTTTTAATCCAGAAGAAGAAAAGCCTAAACCTGTAAGTGGCTTGTTGTTATAAGTGTCATTTCTTTGAATATAAATGTATTCAGAATGATTAACCTTATTAATGGGTATTATTTTGCTTATCATCTATATTCAATTCTTAATGGATTCATATTTGCTGCGCCCCTAATATAAATAGTGGCTTCGTCTACTCCAGAATTAAACATAGCATTAGGTATGTCAATTCTATATAATCCTGGCATATTAGTATTATCAACAGCTACAAAACCTCCAGAAGAATAAGAACCTGTAGCTGTTTGTGTTGCTAAAGAAATAGCTGTAGGTGATGCTCCAGGACGAACATAATAAGCTGTTAAACCAGAAGAATTATAAGCTAAACCTGTAAGAGCAGAACCAGAGTTTCCTTGTGTGATATTTATATATTCTACTGTACTTGTATTTCCAGAAACGAATGTTCTTTTTTCAACATCAGGGGTTCTAGTATATTGGAGTAAGACATTATGGAAAGCACCATTAACACCTCCTCCCCTTACAGAAACAATTACTTTCCCAACACCTGAAGAAAAAGCAGCATTAGGAACATCTAATCTATACAAGCCTGGAGCATTTGAAGAACTTACTTCAGCAAAACCTCCAGAAGTCCAAGCTCCATTCACTGTTTGAGCAGCTAATGTAATAGAAACTGGAGCTGCATTATCTCTTGTGTAATGAGCCACTAAGCCTGCTACATTGTAAGAGACACCTGTAGCACCAAGCATCATATATAAAGATTGAGCAGTTGAATCAGGAGAAATGGTTATAGATTCAAATTGCCTATCAGGTGCAGCAAAGTTAGTAATGCTATTTAAAGATCTATATTGTATAGCTCCAATATCAGATGCTGCTTGTTGCCAACTATATCCAAATAAATCAGATGTACCTGCCCCAGCAGTAGTTCCGGCCCCAACTAAGTATCCATTATTTTTACTTGATAAAAATTGAGTATGAGACAAACCAAATAACAATTGTTCAGCAAAATCTAAGCCCGGCAATCCATATGAGCAATTTACTAGTTTATTTGGTGCTGTGTTATGGTGTTGAGGCACACCTGAAAATCTACAATTTGTATAGTTGATATGATTGCCACCATTCCATATAACATTTGCATATTGATTACTCCAAACAAATGTATTGTAAACGTCAATCATGCCTACGCCAATTCCATATGTGTGCAATGCCCAATCTTGAGAACAAATAAAAGTACAGTTATTAAAAGTAATTGGGCTATTTAAAGTATGCACGGTGTCAGAATTGTAATATCTATAACCTATTGCAAGGCAATTTTTAACATTCATGAATCCACTTATGCCAACTCCACTTGTGATTGGGATATATCTTGTAAATGTTCCTCCCATTGAAATTAGATTTTCAAATCTATGAGGTAATAAAGTTGTATCCTGAGTAATTGAAATAGCAAATGTATCACTCCAAGTAAACTTATGAGATGTCAAAACACTATTACGCAATTGAATATTGCTACAAGAAGATATAGCTAATCCAGCGTATGTATATTCTAAGTACATTGATTCCATTGTGATGTTACTTTTTCCAGTGCCAGATATCAAAGTATCAGATGATGGAGTGAAATATGTGCTTAACGAATCGTAAAGTGTATTTGATGTAATTCTTACAATAGCAGGAGTAACGCCAGCAAATTGTAATGCCTTAGGATCACCATAAATATAAGTGGTGCTGCCTGAAGAAGCAAAACCAATTGTAACTGTCTCTCTGTATACTCCAGGAGCAATATATAAGGTGTCTCCACCACTTATTCCAGATGAGCCAAGAGCTTTAGTCAATGTTTTCCAAGCACCAGCAGTGCCAGGACTTGTTCCGACATTGTTGTCATTACCGTCATTTCTTACATAATATGTAGCCATTTTAGATTTTTCCGTGAGACATTGCGATATGAACCAATGAGAAGGCTATTTCTTTTTGAGAATTTTCACCTAAGTGCTTCCATATATCAGAAAATTTAATTCCATTTTCATAGGATTTAATCAAATTATTATTAGAATCATTTATTGTGAAATAAAAAATCCAATCTTTTTCTTCGCCAATAGGGCCTTCTATATTAATCATGTTTAATATCATTTCTTTTTCCTAGGGTTTTGCATTTGTAGACACTAGATAAGAGGTGCCAGTAGAGAAGGCTCCTCCGTCGTCAAAACCTGTTATAGTGCCATCCGCAAACATCGATTGTAAGCCTAAAAACCCATAATTTGTGTAATTACCATTTGGTTCTGAATAAGGAGAATCTCTTATAAACCATCTTCCACCGTCTGTAACTCTCCAATCAGGTGCGCCACTTTCGTATGAATTAGGGTCTCTCATTGCATAACTGGTATAATTTCCAATTCCGCCTACCCTATATACTGCACCTGTAGTCCTAAGATATGTTCCATAACTTGAACCTAAAACATTAGTTACAAACTCATACATAGACTTCCAATGATCTCTTGATCTTGGATAAACTAAATCTAATCCCAAAACAACACCAGAATGCGTGTCAGTGGAATAAGCTACGCTTGTACCTCCGGTAATGACATAGTAATCAAAACCTCCACCTTCATTTGACATATCAACATACATATTTAACGCATTTGGCATTGAAGCGCTTTTAATCCAATAATAACCCGAAGTTAAAGTAGGATAACTCATTGCTAATGCTAAACCACTTGGGGCAGGATCAGCAAAAGTCCCCATAGTTCTAGCACCTAAAGTATTTATATAAACATTTTTATATGCTAAATAATTTTGAGTAATTTCATCTTGGCTTAATTCTCTATTGTAAACTTGAACAGATCCTAATTTTACAGAACTAAATTGGCTTTGAATATTAGACTTGCCAATAAATAAATTGCTTGATCCCACATTCAAAGATGTAGTTTTTTGCTTAATTCTTACACCATTAAAATAAACTTTCTGCACAGTTCCATTATATGTGGTTGATAAGCTGTTCCAAGTATCTGCAATTATATTAGAAGTTTCAAAAGCATTAGAATTAGAAAAGTTTAAAGCCCCTATAATTGAAGATCCTATGCCTATTTGATTAGCTCTAGATGTTGTTCCTGTGCCAAAAGAAAACCATATTTGATCATTATTGTTTTGCTTTTTGAATATTTGTGTAACTGTATATGAAGAAGTACCGCCTATCACTCCCCAATTTGTAGCTTCTCCATATTCATTAACACCATCAAAAGTAATAGCTCCACCAGAAGAATTGTCAAAAACTGGGCTGTTATATAGAGTAACGTGTCTGTCATACCCACTTAAGTCATACCAAGTGTTTCCTGTTCCTGGGTATGATTTTAAGTTGTTAGCATCTACGTTAAAAATCAATCCTTTTTTGTTAATTCCTGGTACATATCCTGTGCCCCCAATATAAAGGTCAGCATATTGATTTCCAACTGTTAATGTAAAAGAAAGAGCTATTTCTCCATCAATATATAATTTAGAACCATTTGACACACCAGAATCAAATGTCAATGTTATATAGTGCCATTTTCCATCAGCAATTGAGCTTGTATGTTGATATTCTATTCCTGTAGCCCAATCAATAACTAAAGGATATCCATTTCTTAAAAAAATACCATAAGAGTTATTTTTTGTGATTAATGCTTTAAAAAACGGTGTGTCAATGCTAGTTTTTACCCAGCAATAAACAGTACCAGAAGATAGTTGTATATCAGAAAAATTATTGATTATAATAAAATCATTTTCATTGTCAAAGTTAATGCTTCCATTCCATTGACCAGCATACAAAGGACCATATTTAATTTCAGCTGACAAATTAGATATGCTATTTCTTGCGGTGGTGCCAATTCCAGCATATAGTTTAGTGTTGCCAAAATCTAGGTCTAACACTAACCCGCTTAAATCCCTTTGAGGTCCAGATCCAGAAGCCATTAGCTGTATCTCCCTCTCATAGCATCATAGTTTTGCTGGATTTCAAATGATTCTAAAACACGATTATAGAAATTAACATAAGCTAATCTTCCAGTAAAAGGTTCGTCAAATGAAAATCTATTACCAAAAAATATAGAACCTGTGTTGTTTGATGGCAATTCACAATAAACATGCAGCCATTGGTTTCTTGGGAATACTGTAGTGTTATCTAGGCCAACTAACGAACTTTTAACACCATTCACATACAACTTAGTAAAAAAACCACTGTTAGTTACATAGAAATAATTTGTAAAACTTGGTCGGCAGTCAATTATATAATAAGACCCACCTTGACTTGATGAAATCCACATTGCAAAAGATATTGATCTAAAAGAATTAGAACTGAATTCTAAAACTCTAGTAGATGATCCAGATATATCAATATATGCTGTAGAACCTGAACCAACAATAGTAGGCCCGTCTCGTAAATCAGCAGTAGCCCCAGCAGCAGAAGTGACATTGTAGATTCTAGACCCTGAACCTGGATAAGATAAAGCAGAACCAACATCAAATGCACTTACCAACCCATTAGTGACAATATCAGCAGTGTAAGCATACCTGCCTTTTGTAGCGTTGTAGTTTTGATTAATTTCTGTGGCGGATAATTCTCTGTTATATAAAAGAGTTTGAGAGACATTACCATTCATATGTCCATTTCCGCCCCAAACAGGAGAACCTACATATAAAGGAGCGTTAGCAGTGTTTAGAGACAAACTAGAAACACCATCATATGCACCATCAATATAAAACTTTACATTAGAGCCATCATAAGAAATAGCAAAATGGTACCATCTATTAAGCTTTACAGAAGAAGTAGATTCAACATGAGATGGAGCGCCAGCGTATCTATGCATAATCAGCTTACTTGACCAAACTTGCATTTCATAAGCTTGGTTATCTGCTGAAGCCCCAATTCTTGCAATTACACTTGATGCAACATTTCCCATCCAAGCCCAAGCCATAATTGTTCTAGGAGATGTAACAGCAATTCCAGTGTTATTTGCAGATACTATATAATCATTAGAGCCATCAAAAACTGTATATTTGGCTAGATTATTGGAAATTGTTGGGCCATTTGTTAAGGTGCCATGATTATTGTTGCCAGATAAATCATAAAATGTTACACCAGAACCAGGGTAACATTTTGGATTTGCAGGGTCGTAGGCAACAACTAATCCACTTGAAACAATAGTTGGATTATAAGCAAGGGCCACAATTTAATACTCCACTAACAATTTAGGAATGTCTATTCTTTCTGCATACACTGTAAAGTAGCAATTTATAAGATTTAAACAATTATCTTGTACATAGACAATATTATTTTCAATATTTTCTACATATAATTCACTAAATCTACCTATAGGAGTGAGAGTAACTGTAATCGAATCATAATCCACTAAATTAACCCAATAATCAGGCAATTCAATGGTGTTTTTATTCTTCAATCTGCCTCTGACATACACACCGTTTTCAGGCCCTTCCAAAGAACCATATCGTAAATGCATGCCTTCTTTTGTAGGGTGGTCAATTACGAAGCTTTTATTTGTTGCAGATAATTCACCGATAATGTGTAAATCGTACTGAGGTGTAGCTGTATTAATTCCAACTCTGTTATTAGTAGTGTCAAAATAAACATATGCAGTACCAGCTGAGTTACCAATACTTACACCAGAAGCAGCATCAATTCCAGGTCTAATTGAAAGTGATGTAGTTGCAGTGACGATTGATGCTCCCACTGCAGATGTTGATGGATTGACAAATAATGTTCCAGTGTTAAATACTCCACTACTTCCAGTTCCAGAGTAAGAATACAATAATCTTCTGTTTGTATTTGTAGTGTCAGCAGAGAAGATTACATTTGTGGCATTTGTTGCAGTTGTAGCAGTACCAGTTAAAGATCCTACAAAAGTGGTGGCTGTAAGAGTATTTCCAAGAGCAGAAATACCAGTGTCAACATAAACAGCAGTACCAGCAAAACCACCATTACTTCTTGTTCCTAAAAGATACAATGTTGAGGTGGTATCAGTGGTTGTAGCTAATAATTGTGAAGATGTTGCAGTACCAGATAAAGCTCCACTAAATGTTGTTGCAGATAATGTTCCAGTAGAAGATACAAAACTTAATCCAGAACCAACTTGTAATGCAGTACCACCAGAAGCAGCACCAGAAATTAATGTACCAGTTAAATACATTGTTCCTGAAAGTGCAGTTGTTGTTGTGTTGGTAGATGTTGAAGCAGTACCAGTTAAAGATGCAGTGATTGTTCCAGCAGAGAAATTACCACTTCCATCTCTTAATACAATTGCGGAAGATGTATTAGTGGAAACAGCTGATGAATAAATTACATATCCAGTACCATCAGAAGCCACAGCAGAAGTAGCAGTAATACCAGAACCAGATATAGTAATTGTCTCTGCATATTGTCCAGTAGTGTCAGTGCCCAAAGCAACAGAATTAGCGGCAATAGT
>Ga0247722_10000568_pt1 | contig 22187 bp, 13 predicted proteins | sample MSEWelMarce3H_FC_FD_189094 | JGI IMG/M metagenome (GOLD analysis project Ga0247722, IMG submission 189094) | Subsurface sediment microbial communities from gas well in West Virginia, United States - MSEEL Well Study Marcellus 3H_FC | ecosystem: Environmental > Terrestrial > Deep subsurface >... | reverse complement strand
TGAGATTCTACTGCGTGAGAAAATTGTTGCTCCTCAAATATGTTAGTGTCTTCCGCAAAATAGCAAAACAACAAACGAGAGAAAAAGATATTCAGATTATGAATTGCTTCTTTTGATGTATCAGGATTGTCTTTCTTAATTTCATCAAACAACTTAGCCATCTTTTCTGCTGCTTTAACATCAGCAGGGTTTTCAGCAGAATGTGTTGCTTTTTCCATACCTGCCCAAGGCAAGAAGAAATCATAGTATTTTGGTAATTCAGCAATTTGAATATCTAATTGATCTTGTGTTAAAGTATCAATTGCTAAAAGTGTCTTGTAATCTGTTACTATTACGAAACGTTGGTTTTGTTTTAATTCGTCTTTAAGTGCTGAAATAGTAAGGTGTAAATCGTTTTTCAGTTCTTCTTTGAAGAATACTTTTTTCTTCCAAGATACTTCACCAGGTACTTTACTCAAATTCAAACTTCCTTTTTGTAAGCGAGATATAGATGCTTTTGGAAGGTAATAAGATTCTAACAAATTATAGATAAAAGATTCTTTATCTATGTTTTCTATTAGTAAATTGAGGTTATTTTCTATTTGGGTAATATTCATACGATTGTACTTGAAAGAATAACTAAACAAGTATAAACATAAATAAAAAAATCAAAAGAATACTCTATCACACTTACATTTAAACAAACTAAAAGAACTACAAAATTTAAAATACAAACTATAAGCTTGAATTAATACGAAAGAAAAAACGGTCAAACCAAAATAAAATCTCATGTTAAATATTTAATACGCCTCGATTTATAACTTTTGCAACGGTCTTAGATTGTCTGCGATGTAACTTCTTAGTGTGGAGAAAGAATACCTCCTCCATTTAATGCACATATAAATTTTCAATAATTCAAAAAATTAAACTAGTTTTAATTAACCAAAAAAATCAAACGATGAAATATTGCTTTTATTTATTGTTATTAGTTGCTTTTGTAAGTTGCAAAAAGAATAACAGTGAACCAAAAGTCACAACCACTGAATCAAATTATTTCCCGTCTACTACTAATTCAGAATGGGAAACCAAATCCCTTTCAAGTTTGGGTTGGAATCAAAACGAAGTTCAATCATTGAAAGATTTTCTAATTCAGAAAAACACAAAATCTTTCATGATACTTATCGATGGTAGAATTGTAATGGAAGAATATTTTAATGGCCATACTGCAAGTACAAATTGGGAATGGAATAGCGCAGGTAAAACTTTAGTAGCCACAACAATTGGAATTGCACAACAAGAGGGATTATTAAATATCAATAACAAAGTTTCAGATTATATTGGCTCAGCTTGGACGAGTATGCCACTGGAAAAGGAAAATTTAATTTCGTTAAGACATTTATTAACCATGACATCAGGCAACGATGATTCAAAACAATATGTCATTAAGTCAAACGTTACGTACGTTGCAGATGCGGGAGCTCGATGGGCATATAGTAATGTTTTTCAAAAATTAATTGATGTCGTTGCCACTAGTAGTAATAAATCATTTGAAGCGTATTTCAATGAAAAAATAAAAAGTAAAATAGGAATGGACGGATTGTGGAATTTTGGAAAAGTCTATACTATTTATAAAAGTACAACCAGAAGTATGGCTCGATTCGGACTCATGGCTTTGCACAAAGGAAAATGGAACAATGAACAAATCATCAACGAAGCATTTTTTAATGAAAGTACTTCAACATCTCAAAACATCAATCCTTCTTATGGGTACTTATGGTGGTTAAATGGAAAATCAAATTTTATGATTCCAGGACAACAAACTATTTATCAAGGTAATTTAGTCCCGAATGCACCTTCTGACATGTATGCTGCTATGGGAGCTAATGATCAAAGAATTTATGTAATACCAAGTAAAAAGATGGTTGTTATTAGAATGGGTGATGCAGCTGACCCTTCAAATTCAAATTTTGCAGTATCTGGTTTTGACAATGCACTTTGGGGAAAAATTAATTTGATAATTAACTAATCTACATTAACCCTTTCAAAACTACTAACTCATCGTTGAATCAGTAATTTAATATCCTCATTTATTCATTGTTGACAAAATTGAGTAGTCAATAATCCAAAACTTGAGTCAGCAAAGTCCATTACACCACATTGTTTTTCAATTAAAGATCGTTAATACCCATTACAAAAAAGGGTATAATTTACTTTTCATTTATATACATCGAGAAGTACTTTCCTATAAATTTGATTGACTTTTCGAAATTCACATTTTTACAAGATTGATTCTTATTGATTTTTTATTAATTCTTAAAAAACATTCATTGAATTTTGGATAATTAGACTTAATTTTGAATACAATTAATTAAGGGGTTATTTCCCCGAAAATTTTTATAAACAATTTTTAATTTTTAGTAGAAAATCTTTATGGAAACTTCAAAAATCATTTACACCATTACCGACGAAGCGCCAGCGTTAGCTACTTATTCGTTTTTGCCAATTGTAAAAGCATTCTTATCTACTGCAGGGGTAGAAGTAGAAACAAGAGATATTTCATTGGCTGCTCGAATCTTATCAAGTTTTCCTACCTATTTAAATGCTGATCAAGAAGTGAAGGATGCTCTGTCTGAATTGGGACAATTAGTAAACTTTCCTGAAGCAAACATTATTAAATTACCAAATATATCTGCATCTGTACCTCAATTAGTTGCAGCAGTAAAAGAACTACAAGCTGCAGGATTTGCGCTACCTTATTACCCCGCAGATCCACAAACAGAGGAAGAAAAAAGTGTAAGAGCAACCTATGATAAAATCAAAGGGAGTGCTGTAAATCCAGTTATTCGTGAAGGAAATTCTGATCGAAGAGCTCCTTTTGCAGTAAAAGAATATGCGCGTCAAAACCCACATTCAATGGGAGCTTGGAGCAAAGATTCAAAAACAAAAGTTGCGACCATGACAAGTGGAGACTTTAGAGCAAACGAGCAATCTGTTTTAATCGAAAATCCTACAACTGTTAATATTGAATTTGAAGGGAAAGATGGTTCTAAAGAAACATTGAAAGCAAACCTTTCATTAATTGCAGGTGAAATTTTGGATGCAACGCATATGAGCGTAAATGCATTAAACAAATTTTTACAAGAACAAGTAGCATACGCTAAAGAGAATAATATTTTGTTTTCAGTTCATATGAAAGCAACAATGATGAAGGTTTCTGATCCTGTCATCTTTGGACACATTGTAAAAGTATACTTTTCAGATGTTTTCAAAAAACATGCTTTGAAACTTCAAGAACTTGGAGTAAATGTGAACAATGGTTTAGCTGATTTATTGGACAAAGTGAAAGGTCACTCTGAAATTGAAGCAGACATCGATACCGCATTTGCAAACGGTCCTGAGATAGCAATGGTAAATTCTGATAAAGGAATTACGAACCTTCATGTTCCTTCTGATGTAATTATTGACGCTTCAGTACCAGCAATGATTCGTACGTCTGGTCAAATGTGGAACAGAGCTGGAAAATTACAAGATACATTGATTGTAATTCCAGATTCAAGTTACGCGGGTGTTTATGATGCAACCATAAATTTCTGTAAAGAGTACGGTGCATTTGACCCAACAACAATGGGAACAGTTTCAAACATTGGTTTGATGGCACAAAAAGCTGAAGAGTACGGTTCGCACGATAAAACATTTGAAATTAAAGCAGATGGTAGTGTAAAAGTTGTTGATGCACAAGGAACTATTTTAATGAGTAGTGAAGTAGAAGCTGGCGACATTTGGAGAGCATGTCAAGTGAAAGACGCACCGATTAAAGACTGGGTAAAACTAGCAGTAAACAGAGCTAAAGCAACTGAATGGCCAACTATTTTCTGGTTAGATGAAACACGTGCACACGATCGTCAAATCATTGCAAAAGTTCAAAATTATTTAAAAGACTACGATACTACTGGTTTAGACATTCAAATTCTTTCACCAACAGAAGCTACCCTTTATTCATTGAAAAAAGTAAAAGCAGGTGAAAATACAAACTCAGTAACTGGGAATGTATTACGTGATTATTTAACAGATTTATTTCCAATCCTTGAGGTAGGTACAAGTGCTAAAATGTTGTCCATTGTTCCTTTAATGAATGGTGGTGGTTTATTTGAAACTGGAGCTGGAGGTTCTGCACCTAAACATGTTGAACAATTTTTGGAAGAAAACCATTTACGTTGGGATTCTTTAGGTGAATTTTTGGCGTTAGCAGTATCATTAGAACATTTAGGTGAAAAATACAATAACCCGAAAGCAAAAGTTTTAAGCCAAACATTAGACAAAGCAACTGCAACGTTATTATTGGAAGATAAATCACCATCTAAAAATGTAAAAGAATTAGATAACAGAGGTTCACATTTCTACTTGGCGTTATTCTGGGCGGAAGAATTAGCTAATTGTGACGATTCTGAAATCAGTGCTGCTTTTAAAGGATTAGCTGCTGAATTAAAAGCTAATAAAGACACTATATTAAAAGAATTAATTGATGTACAAGGAGTTGTAGTAAACATTGGTGGGTACTATTACCCAAATAAAGATTTAGCAACAAAATCATTAAGACCAAGTGAAACATTCAATAAAGCAATCGAAGGCTTACTGGTGAACGCATAAACAATGGTAATTTCACAAACTCTCCTTTCGTATGATTGGAGAGTTTTTTTTGCGGTAAAATTAAAATTCGTGTCAAAATTTCTAATTGCTGTTTGGGGATTTTTGATGCGTAACTTTTAAAATAAATTAAATCATATTTATTACTTTTAGAAATTAATATTCATTTCAATTAATTCAAGAAGTGAATTTAAATTAATTGACTTAATATTAACTCGTAGCATACTAAGAAATGAAAATCAAACTACTAGGAGCCATTACTCTTTTTTCAATCGAATTATTTGCTCAAAAAAACACCAATGAATCTCAGATACATTACCAAAAAGTTCAAGATGTGTTTAATTACATCAACTATGCCTATGTAGATGATGTAAATTCAAAGGACATTTCAGAAGCTGCGATAATTTCTGCATTGGAAAAATTGGATCCTCACTCCTCTTACATTAGCAAAGAAGATGTTGACGATGCCAACCAGTCCATCAATGGAAATTTCGTTGGAGTTGGAATTCGTTTTCAGTTGTTAAAAGATACTTTAATTGTTGTTCAAACCATTCCTGGCGGTCCTTCTGAGAAAATTGGTTTAATGGCTGGCGATAAAATCATCAAAGTTCAAGGTGAGTCAATTGCCAATGTAAAATTGAAAAATTCGCAAGTTCGTGAAAAATTAATGGGAGAATTGGGATCAAAGGTAACCGTAGAAGTTCTTCGTAAAGGTGATTCAAAATTACTTCCTTTTGTTATTACACGCGATAAAATTCCAGTTCATTCAGTCGATTGTTATTACATGATTAACAAAGAAACTGGGTATCTTAAATTAAATAGTTTTTCTCACACTACAACTGACGAAATCAAAGCAGGATTACAAGCGTTGGTAGATAGCGGCATGAAAAACCTAATTCTTGATTTACAAGATAACGGTGGAGGTTTAATGTATGCAGCAAAAACGCTGAGCGATGAATTTTTGTCAGAAAATAAATTGGTAGTTTATTCCAAAGGAAAACATCAACCTAGACAAGATTTAAACTCAGATTCAAAAGGATTGTTTGAGAAAGGAAAATTAGTGGTCTTAATCAACGAGAACTCTGCATCTGCAAGTGAGATTGTCTCAGGAGCACTCCAAGATTGGGACAGAGCACTCATTGTCGGCAGAAAATCGTTTGGAAAAGGGTTGGTTCAACGTCCAATTGACTTAAAAGATGGTTCACAAATTCGATTGACCATTGCGCGTTATTATACACCAACAGGAAGAAACATTCAAAAACCTTACGGTAAAAACAGCGAGGATTACCATAACGATGTAATGAAACGCTTAAAACACGGTGAATTAACTGTTCAAGACAGCATCAAATTTCCTGATTCATTGAAATACGAAACAATGATTAAAAAAAGAACTGTTTATGGAGGTGGCGGAATTATGCCGGACGTTTTTGTACCGCTTGATACCATCGAATATACGCCATACTTCAGATCATTGTTAAATACAGGAATCTTTAATTCCTTTTCGTTAACCTATGTTGACAAGAATAGAAAAGAACTAAAAACAACCTATCCAGCATTTGAAACTTTTAATCAAACGTTCTCGTGTACCGAACCATTCATGAAAGAATTCTTTAACTATATCGAAAAAGAGCAACCTTCCATCAAATTTGTAGAAAAAGAATACAAACAAAGCGAACGAATGATTAAACTATTCATTAAATCATTAATTGCACAAGATTTATGGGGAACAACAGAATTCTACAAAATATACAACGATAAAAATGATGCCCTTAGAGCCGCATTGCAATCGATTGATAAAAAGACCCATGAAAAGTTAGGAATTATCAGTAAATAAATAAAACTTAAACTTAGAAGTATTAGTTATGAAATCGTATTTTTTAGTGAGTTGTATCTTTCTTTTAGTAGCATGTGGAACAAATTCTAAGGAAGATAAAACGATCGTTTCATCCATTGCAGCAGAACAATATACTGATGAAGAATTGAAAAAAATTCAACAAGATATTCTTTTGGAAGAACAACGAAAATTAAAGGAGGAAATAGATAATCAAACCAGTTTGGCATTTGAAGATACAATTCACGATTTCGGTAAAGTAAAACCAAATAGCAAAAACAGTTATTCGTTTAATATAGTCAACACAGGAAAAAAACCGTTAATTATAAAGAATACAAGTGCTAGTTGCGGTTGCACTACACCTAGTAAACCTGAAGCTCCTATCCTACCTTCAAAACATGATTTTATCAAAGTTGTTTTTGAACCGAAACCAAGTCAAAAAGGAACCATCGAAAAAACGGTGTCAGTGGAAGCAAATACTTCACAAAAATTACACATCATCAAAATTAAAGCATTCGTAGAATAAAAAAAGGTGTCTCGATTGCTCGGACACCTTTAAATTTAAGGTTTATATATCAATTATTTAACACATTTTTTACCATCTTCAAAATGCACTTTTGTTATTGTAATGAAAACTTTAGTTGCATCATCAACCCAACTTGTTTCTAGATCCTTACCAGATTGTCCAGCTTTTATCGGCTTAATAAAATTACCAGCATCCCAAGTTCCTGTTTTCTCTCCTTTTAACTCACCAAAGTTATTATAAAATAACGCTTTCCATTCCAAAGCATCAACAGCACTAGAAGCATTATTCTTAAATTCAACATAATACCCTATGTTCTTTCCGAAAGTTTTTTGAGTGTATGTTTTTTCAATATCTATTCCACATTTTCCTTTATGTTTTTGAGCAAAAGCACCAAATGAGAACATTAAAAACGAAGCTATAATTACTTTTTTCATTGATAATATAATTTAAATTTAAACTAAAACTATTCCTTTTACGTTAGTTAAGGTATATGTAAGCATCACAAATTTACAATTAATACTTTTAATTATGCGACTCACATTCTCTTTTTTAACGATAATTCTGATTCTACTTACTTCAGAAAAACTTTTTTCTCAAAATGAAAAATATCCTTATTCTTTGTGGGGAAAAGAAAATTTAGAACTTATAAATTCACAAAAGGAGCATTCGCAACTTACGGAAGAAGAGAAAACAGTTGTTGTACTTACTAATTTTGTAAGAATTAACCCTAAATTGTTTGCAGCTACATTTTTAAGTGAATATTTGGATTCAGTTCTAGATCCTTCAAAAAGAAACAATAGCTATGTAAAGAGCTTAATAAAAGATTTAAATTCAATGAAAAAACTTCCTCCATTAGAATTGAATCAAAACTTGATTAACATGGCATTAGACCATGCAACTAATACCGGAAAAAAAGGTGTAGTTGGCCATACAAACTTTTCTCAACGTTTTAAAAAATTCAATAATAAACAAGTTGAAACCTATGGCGAAAATTGCGATTATGGGAATAAAAGAGGTGTTGACGCGTTTATGTCTTTATTGATTGATGAAAACGTTAGTAATTTAGGACATAGAAAAAACATCTTAAATCAGGACTTCATTTATTTAGGTGTTGGTTTTGCGCCACATACAAAATACGGTAATAACATGGTGATGGAGTTTTCTTCACGTTATTTCGACGAAATAAGTAGCCAACAAAAGAAAAAAAACAGAAGCTTTTTTTCTAAACTATTTGGTAATAAGTAGTCAAGATCTATTGAAAAGTTATTCTGAAGAATGCGTTTTTTTTCTACGTTTAAAGAATAAATAAACGGTGTAAAAAAATAAAATTGTCGCCGCAGCCCCTAAATTACGCCCTATGATGTCACCATTCATCGAATAAAATGTTTTAATCGAATTTCGTTTTAAAGAACTTTTGATGGATGCCTCCTTCCACCATTCAGTTTTTTTGATGACATCTCCGCGCTGGTTAATAAAACACGACGTTCCAGTATTTGCAGAACGAGCAATGGATTTTCTATTTTCAATTGCCCTTAAACGTGCAAATGCTAAATGTTGTTTATATCCAGGTGTATTACCCCACCAGCCATCATTGGTGATGATAAATATCAATTCAGCTCCTTTTTTACACTGCTCGGAAATGAACCCACCATAAATAGATTCATAACAAACTACAGGTGCAAAAGTAATGCCTCTACTTGTTAGGACTTGTGCATAATCTTCGATACCTAGCGTTCCACTAGCACCACCGTTATTGATTGAAAGTTGTTCTAATTGAGGAAAAACATTAGAAAATGGAACTTTTTCTACACCTAACACCAATTTTGATTTATGGATAAATTTAGGTTTGTCCATTTGATCTATCAACATAGATGAGTTGTAAAATTCTTCGTAACCTGGTCCACCAAAAATCTTTTTTGAGGCACGCGATCTTTTATTCTTAAAGAACTTTTTCGTTGATGCTCCAATCAATAAGGACGCTGTATTCCAATTTGCTTTTCTTTCAACCAAATAATGGTAATAGATAATTCGCTCGACTTCATCTTCGTAAAAAGAGAAAGGTAATGCTGTTTCTGGAGCTAAAACAAAATCAGTTTTCTTGTTGGTTTTTGAATCTGCTAAATCACAAATACGATCCAATTGGTCCTCAATATTTCCTGTGAATTTTTCATTGTAGGGATCAACATTTGGTTGTGTCACGACGACTTGCGTTGGTGTTCCAATGTCAGGTGAATTGTAATACATGATCAATGAACCAATTATTGGGACAATTAAAATCGATGCATAAATGATTATTCTTTTTTTATTTAGAACTAAAGACTCCTTATTGAATATCAATTTTTTAATTAAACTGAAGCCTAAAAGATTTAAAATAAGTACCCATAAAGAACCACCTAACACCCCCGTAATCGAATACCATTGAATTAGATAAGGATTATTTGCGAAGAAATTACCTAAGGTCAACCAAGGATGAGAAAGCTCCCATTGATAATGAATGTACTCGAAAGCAATCCAATACAATACAAAGCTTATCATTCCTATTTTTTTACCTGTAATCTTTTTGGTAATGTGGAAAAGTTGGAAGAACACTGTCATTACCAAAGAGTTCATTGTAAATGCCATAATTGCACCACCAACACTCGCATTCCAAATCCACCAAGTTGTACCAATATTAAATACAATAAAAGCTAAATATGCATAAATAAAAACTTTACGCGATTTATCTTTTGATTCAAAAACAGAATGCTCTACCCACAAAAGTGGAATGAATGCAAAAAAACTAAGTACAGACAAATTTCCAATTTCAGGAAATCCAATTACAAAAAGTAATCCCGAAAGTAGAGAAGCAAACAGCCTTTTTTTATTGGTAGATAACATGAAAACTTAAATTATAATTTATACTGAATAATGTAATTACTGCCTAAAGTAGTAACCGTTAATTGATCTTTACTTCCAGATAACAATACACTATTTTTACCTTCAAGCGTTTTTTTATTGATTTTTTTTCCATTGATGTCTGTAATAAATAAATCATTCGAATCTTGATCTAAAAAAGCCACATAAATTTTACCATCTTCCAAACGTATTGTGGTATAAGATAAATCATTATTGGAAGGTAGTTTGAACTTATGAATTATCACACCTTCCTCATTCGTCATTACAAAACTTTTTTGTGTTAAAAAAGAAACAAATGTTCTAGAGTTACCATTCAAAGAGCTTATTGAATGAGGGTTTTCAAATTTTCCTAAACGCTTTATTTTTCCTTTTGTTGTATTTCTAACCAATTCATTGTTATCAAAATAAAACATCGAAGGTTCACTAGCTGTTGTAACAAGAACTGAATTTTCAGGAATGGCTTCTATTGCATTTGAAAATTTCCATTTTGAAAGATCAACCACTTGAGCTTGTTGTTTGTCTCTAATAACTGCATAATTATTACCACCTTTCTTTAGGAAATACATTTGTGACGGGGTGTCCTTAAATTTTAATTTTAATTTTTTCTCGATTTTACCAGAAAGCGATAGTTTAACTAGTTCATTAGAAGACGAAACAAAATAAATTGCATTACTTCCTCTCAAATTACAAAAAGAGGTAGCACCATGGTTGCTTATTTCTACTGGGAAACCGTTGATAGATTTCCCATCTAAATCAAACATATATATCTTATTGTCAGTTGAAAAGAAAACAGCTTCTTTTTCACTATCTAATTCATTTAAATAAATCAATTTACTGGTAATTGCTCCTTGAATTTCATTTTTCCAGAGAACTTCATTGTTTTTTATCGCGTATACAAATTGATCAGTCAATGCATATACAGTTTCGCCGTTTGTACAAAAAGAATTAAAATTTCCTTCAATAGATAATGTTTCAGAAAAACCAATCTCCTCTGAATTATCATCTTTATTTTCAATAGTTAAATTTGTAGATTTTACTGTTTCAATCAATTTATTTTTGACCAATGATTTTGTGTAAGCTTTCGAAGGATTGATAAATCGTTCCGAAACTGTTTGTGGTAATTTTCCGAAATACTTTGACGTAGCAGTTTTAGATTTAGAGATTGTTTTGCCCATTTCATAATATTCCACCATTTTTCGAACTACTTCTTGACGCTCAGAGATTACAACTTTATCTCCAATAGTTTCAATGTAAAATCCTTCAGTTAGATTTTTTGGAAAACCTTTAAATAATTGTATCCCAACATAATGTTTCTTAATACCTGAAATAACTTCTTCTTCCTCCGTTTCTTGATTCAATACTTCAAAAGGATCGTTTTGAAGTGTAAAATCAGAAAAAATAACAGGTGTACTTTCGTAGGTCACTTGAACAAATCCATTGTCCATCCAATCAGAAACAATGTCTTTTTGAGCGATGATTTTAGTTGAAATCGCCCATTTTTTTTCGTAAAAATGATATTCATTGATTTCAACAGGGATGACATTGGCAAATAATTCATAATCATTAACTTTTTCACCTTTTTGATGCAATTGTTTCTTTGTCGCAAAAGCGATAGAACCGTCTTTGTTGTAATAAATATCCTTGGTTAAATTGGTTGAAAAGTTAAGCCTATTTGCCGCAGCTAAACGATCCCATTGAGGCCATTCCACTTGATCATGCAGCTCCTTACTAAAATCTCCAACATGAAATAAGAGGTAATTTCCAGAAATCAAATAATGGACATCGCCTTCCAAGATTCCTTCATCATCTACTTGTGAAAACTTAATGTTTTTACGTTTCAAATAATAAGCTAATAAATCTTTCGACCAAGGTTGTGACGCTTCAACCAATACCCTATTCCGTTTGCCTGAAACAAATACACGTTCATTAAATGCATTGTTAGCTAGAAGTTTTGTTGCGAAAAAATCAATCTTGTTTGGAAATTTATACTCAGAAAGTGAATTATTCACTTCTGAAACACGGTTAAAAATAAACACCTCTTTATCCTTGTGATTGAACACTGATTCTGGAGAAAAAGAAGTGTATTTGTACACTAAATTATAACCTAAAAACAGTGTTAGCAATAATCCAATGCTACCAAGTATGTATAAATAAATTCTGCCTAACATAGTTATAAATTAAACCGCAAAGTTAATTTAAAAATAGTGAGCATGAGGAAAGTAAATGGAAATAAATTTGCTTTTTTTTAATACTTAAAAAAGAAGAAAACTGAAGAATATTCGCTCAAAAATTAAACTTTAATTGAGACAACGATTTAACATGAAATGTTTTTCTGTGAAATTCTGTATAACCGTATTCTTGAATTGCCTCACAATGATCTTTTGTAGGGTATCCTTTATTTTTATCCAGTTTATATTCAGGGTATTGTAAAGAGAATTCCATCAAGATTTCATCTCGGTGTGTTTTAGCCAAAACTGAAGCAGCGGCGATAGAACGATAGGTTCCATCCCCTTTGATATAACACTCATGTGGAATTGAAAAAGGTTTAAATCTATTGCCATCAATTAACAAAAAGTCGGGTTGTACTACAAGCTTTAATGCTGCTTGTTGCATTGCTAAGATACTAGCATTCAAAATATTGATTCGATCAATTTCTGCATGATCTACCACAAATACAGCCCAACTTATTGCTTCTTTCTCAATTTCTATTCGTAAAGCGTCTCTTTTTTTCTCTGAAAGCTTTTTAGAATCATTCAAATCTTTATTCGAAAAATCTTTTGGAAGTATTACCGATGCAGCAACTACAGGACCAAAGATGCATCCTCTACCCGCTTCATCACATCCAGCTTCAATTCTATGTTCTTCTACAAAAGGTAATAACATCTTAATAAGATTGTTGCAACTTAAAGAATGGCGTACTTCCCTTTTTCAATTACAAATTGTGCAATTTGTTGGCGTGCTTCTTTTGCATTAAAGGATTTCATTTTTGTAAAACGACGAATACCCATTAAGGACATTGCTAATTCATCGCCAGACATAAATGAATTTAAGGCATCTTTAGCAGCCTTTGCAATATGGTCGGCACTGTCATAAAAATAAGTTTGTACAATCTGTTGAGCTATACTTACATCCATTCCTTTTGCATTCATCTTCCCTAAACGAAGCAATGCAGATTCCGCTTGGTAAGTCCAGATAATCATGTCAGAAACATTCATCAATACTTCTTGTTCCTTGGAAAGTGTTTGAGACAATTTTTGAACAGCAGCACCTGCAGTCAACAGAATTGCTTTCTTAAATCCTTCTAACAAAGTATCTAATTGTTCAATAATTGAATCAGGAGCATCAGTAAAATCAGGGATGCTTAACAATTCATTCATCACTTTTTTAGCAGGTGACATCAAATCAATTTCTCCTTTCAATCCTTTTTTGAGAATCATATCTACCACCAACATTCGGTTGATTTCATTTGTTCCTTCAAAAATTCGATTGATACGCGCATCTCTGAAAGAACGCTCCACAGAAGATTCAGAAGAATATCCCATTCCACCATAAATCTGAACTGCTTCATCCACAACATAACTTAAACATTCAGATCCTGCTACTTTTAAAACCGCACATTCAGCGGCATATTCTTCAATTCCTTTTAATGTAGCTTGTCCTTTATCCATTCCGCTAACAATAAATGCTTCAATCGCATCTTCAATGTTTTGACCAGCACGGTAAGTTGCAGCCTCCAATACAAATGTTCGAATAATTTGTTCCGCTATTTTATGTCGAATTGCTCCGTATTTAGCAATGCTTCTTCCAAACTGTTCACGAGCAACCGCATATTTTAGTGTGTCTTCAATTGTTTCTTTTGCTCCACCAAGAACACCTGCTGCCAATTTAATTCGACCAATATTTAGAATATTTATAGCAATCTTAAACCCATTTTCACGTGTAGAAAGCATATTTTCAACTGGAACTTTTACATTATTGAAAAACACTTGACGTGTGGATGAACCTTTAATACCCATTTTCTTTTCTTCAGGATTTAAAGAAATTCCTTCTGTATTTGCTTCAACTAAAAAAGCCGTTAAATTTTTATCTGAATCAATTTTAGCAAAGACAGTAAATAAATCAGCAAAACCTCCATTGGTGATCCACATTTTTTGACCATTCAACACATAATGCGTTCCGTCATCTGAAAGAACTGCTTTCGTTTTTCCAGAATTCGCATCTGAACCTGCACTCGGTTCGGTTAAGCAATATGCCGCTTTCCACTCGCCAGAAGCTAAGAGTGGAGAATATTTTTGTTTTTGTGCTTCATTACCATAATACAACAACGGTAAAGAACCAATTCCAGTATGTGCTCCATAGGCTACTGAAAACGAATGTCCTTTCCCCAAATATTCTGTCGCTAAGAGGGATGTCTTAAAATCTACACCCATTCCTCCTAATTCTTCAGGAACAGATAGCCCCAACAAACCTAACTCACCAGCTTTATCCAATAAATTGACCATCAAACCAGGTTCCATAGCATCGATTCGGTCTAAAATTGGATGAATTTCTTTTGAAATGAATTCATCACACATCCCTGCGATCATTAACGCTTCTTCCTGCCATTCTTCAGGTGTAAATATTGCTTCAGGTAATGTTTTCTTTACTAAAAACTCTCCACCTTTAATTACGTTTGTTGCCATGTCTGTTAGAGATTAAATTGGTAACTAATATTCTTAAATATAGTAATTTTTTTCTTTTTAATTCTTTACCACTTTAATTCGAGTGGAATTATTTAGAATGAAAAAGTAGATTCCGGAATTTAATAATCCTACATCTAAATCTACTGATCCATTATTTTCAGAATGATTGTACTTTTTATGTTGTATCAATGAACCATTTAAATCGACTAATTTAACTTCCAATGAATCAATTACACCTTTAATTCTGATGAATTCATTAAACGGATTTGGGTATACACTGTATTTGGATGTTAATTCTTCCAAACTTAATGTACTTGGAACAAACAATGAAAACGTTTTACTACATTTATTCTTATCTGAAATAACTACTTTATAAGTTAATTTCCCTTTTAAATCTTCCCGAGATATTGTGTCTTTTTTATCTTCCCACAAACAAGAATAAGGTGCAGTACCACCTTTAATTGAAAAATACACCTTTCCATCATTGCCAAGTTCTTCTCCAAAAACATAGGATTTCACTTGTAAGGAATCAGGATTTTGTAAAGTGATTAAAATTGAATCTTTACAAAATTTGTCATCCGTAACTCTTACTTTGTGAATACCCGCTTTTGCATTTTTTAAGATGGTTGCAGAAGATTTTTTACCGTCCCAAATAATTTCAGTCAATTTATTGTTCAGTTGAGTTGTAACAGAAATGTACCCATTTGAAAAATTATAACATGTTGGATGGTTCAAACTATCTACAATCAATTTAGGAGTTTCGTAATAATTTACTTTTATTGATGTAGAATCGAAAGAACAACCTTTATTATCTACAATTTTTAGTGAATGATTTCCAGTAGGAATACCTGAAATCACAGAATCCTTTATCACTCCATTAAAGTAATACAAATAAGGTCGTTGTCCAGATGTAACACGTGATTCAATCTTACCTGTTGTTTTCCCACATTCTGATGGAGTTACAGTTATTAGTGTTTTTAAACTGCAAATTGGCGTTACAAAACATCGAATAATGGGAACTTTACGATTACTTGGTGCAAAATCTTCGAACACATTAAACTCATTTGCGGTTGAAACAAAAATGGTTTTCTCATTAAAATAACGAGTACTTAAATAGAGTCCTGTAGACTTACTTCCAGGTAGTTTTTGGTAAACCATCAAATACCTTCCTGTATCTACAATCAATTTTTGACCAACATCATCGAGGATTTTTAGATATACCCCCGCACCATTAATAGTTAATTGATCCATCGAAACGACATCACTTTTCCCAATGGGTATCAAAGAATCCTTAGAAACATACTTGTAGACTAATGCTCGAAATTGTAATCCATTGGTTTTATCTGACTTTAAGAGACCAATGAATAAAGAGTCAATTTCTGATTTCACGTTTAATGTAAAAAGATTACCTATAGAAACTTGATTTTCAGTAGTTTTTTGAACTTCATCTAACTCAAATATTTCAGATTTTAAACCTAAATCACGTGCAAACTCATGGGTGGAAATTTGTAAAAAAGTAGTAAGCGTATCGTTTGTTCTGACCGTATCCGCCACTGTAATCAATGAATGAACTATTTTGTATTTCTTTTTTTCATTCGGTATAAAACTACCCAACAACGTTGAAATGGTATCTTTAACAATAATATTTGTATGTTTTTTCCTGAACGTTGCAATCAAACCATTCGGGATTGATAAATCGAAAATTTGAACCCTAACGATTGTTGAATCAATCTTTAACGAACCTGCATTATGAAAAACAACATTTAAAGGAATAGAATTGACTTGAGCAATTGGGATGATCGAATAATTTGATACCGAAACAAAATCCAATGAAGCGTCTTTCCATTTTTTCATCATTTTAATAGCTACATCATCGATAGCTAACCCATCATTTACGGTTGACACATCGTCGTATAAAAATGAAATATACACAGATGTATCTCCTAAATAGGAAGAGATGTCTAAGGTGTTTGATTGCCATTTTTTAGGGTGATTGACTATAGAACCAATCGTATTCCAACTTTTTTGTTGGTCTCTACTGATTTGAACTATTGCTTTTGCACCATATTTCGCAGTAAAAAAAGATGAAAACTCTAAAACGAGACTCAAGGAACTCTTTTTGAATGCTAGTTTTGGTAGTATAAGACGGTCCTGTTGTTTGTTACATTTTGAATTTCCCTGTTCGTAACTACACATCAAATCATTCGTCATTACGAATTTAGAATGAGAAGGTACCAACCATTGAGATTGATTATTTACCGTATAATTTGCGTCAATACTATCTCCTACAAAATAAAGTTCGTTGTCTGACAAACCAGTTTCACTCCATTTATTGGGCAAATTCGTTGTTGAATTCAAAACTCCTTCAAAATTTTCAGTGAAAAGTGTTTGAGCACTACCTTTGAAAAAAAACAAAGTTAAAACAAAGAAAATAAGAAGATTAGTCTTCATTTAACATAATATTTATTAGTACAAGCAATCAAATCGAATTGTGAAAATAATTATAATCTTTCAATGATACCAGCTGCACCTTGCCCAGTTCCAATACACATTGTTACAATTCCATATTTTTGATTTCGTTTTTTCAGTTCATTCATCATTTGAACTGATAATTTGGCGCCTGAACAACCAAGAGGATGGCCCAATGCAATTGCTCCACCATTGACATTTATATTTTCGGGATCTAGTCCTAATTCTTTAATTACTCCTAATGATTGACTCGCAAAAGCTTCATTCAATTCAAATAATGAAATATCTTTCAATGTCAAACCAGCCGAAGCCAATACTTTTGGAATTGCACCCACAGGTCCCATCCCCATTATTTTTGGTTCTAACCCAACAACCTTATAATCAACTAATCTTGCAATTGGCTCAATACCAAGATCTTTAACCATTTCTTCTGACATCACCATCACAAAAGCAGCACCATCTGAAGTTTGCGAAGAGTTGCCTGCAGTTACACTCCCACCTTGAGCAAATACTGGTTTTAATGCAGCCAATGCGTCTAATGTACTTTGTCTAGGTCCTTCGTCTTTGGAAACGACATAAGAAGTTACTTTTCGTTTCTCATTTTCATCTAAAAAAATATGTTCAACAGTAATAGGTACAATCTCATCCGTAAATCTTCCTTCATCGTTTGCTTTTAACGCCTTTATATGCGAATTTAAAGCAAATTGATCCTGCTCTTCTCTAGAAATATGGTATCTTTTAGCAACTTCTTCTGCCGTTAATCCCATTCCCCAATACCAATCTGGATGCTCTTTTGAGGTTCTTGCATTTGGTACAACTCTCCATCCTCCCATAGCCATAACTGACATCGATTCTGCTCCACCGGCAATAATGCAATCTGCCATTCCTGATTGTATTTTTGCTGTTGCGATGGCAATTGTTTCCAAACCGGATGAACAATAACGATTCACAGTCATTCCAGGTACTTTATCAGTCGATAATCCCATCAACGAAATCAATCTTCCAACATTTAACCCTTGTTCTGCTTCAGGCATTGCATTTCCAACGATTACATCGTCAATTCTTTCAGGATCCAATTGCGGAAATTGAGACATCAAATGTTTAATGACGTCAGCCGCTAAATCATCTGGTCGCGAAAATCTAAATCCTCCTTTTCCTGCTTTTCCAACTGCTGTCCTATAACCTGCTACTATATATGCTGTTCTCATGGTTTACCTATTTTTCAATTATAACTATCTTTCGAGAAACACGTTTAGTTCCTTAATATTTTACCGAACTTTAAAATACTTTCCAAACGCTCTAATGTTTTACGTTGCATGCACAATTCTACAAAAGCTTTGCGCTCTAAATCCAACACATATTGTTCAGATACCAAAGTGTTTTCAGACAAATCTCCACCACATAAAACAAAACCAAGTTTTTCCGAAATCACTTGATCGTGTTGGGACATATAATTCCCGCTTACCATTGTATCAGCACCTACATATACAATTCCAAGCGCTTCTTTTCCAAGAACAATCATGTTTTTTGTTCTTTTTGGTGCAATGTAACCTGCATCTGCTAATTGAAGGCAAACAGATTTAGCACGAGTAAGTTGTAATTCTCTACTGATTACAATTTCATCAATTCCTTCTCTTAGATAACCTAACTTAAATGCTTCGTGCGCTGAACGTGAAACTTTTGCTTGACCAATTGTCAAAAATTTATCTCTGAATCGATTAATTTTGACATCTCCTTCTTTAATTTCATCTGAGAGTCGTTTTGCAAATTCTTTTGTTCCACCACCACCAGGAATGAGTCCAACTCCAAACTCAACTAAGCCCATGTACAATTCAGCATGAGCTACTACTTTGTCAGCATGCATGGACATTTCACAACTACCTCCAAGCGCCATATTGTGTGGTGCAACAACAACTGGAATATTCGAATATCGAATGCGCATCATAGTATCTTGGAATGCTTTTATCGCAAAATTCAATTCATCCAACTCTTGCTCGATGGCCATCATAAAGATCATCCCTACGTTTGCACCAGCAGAAAAGTTTTGACCTTCATTGTAGATTACCAAACCTTTATAGGATGTTTCAGCTAAATCAATTGCTTTATTAATACCAGCAATCACTCCGCCGCCAATTGTATTCATTTTAGTATGGAACTCTAAATTTAAAATTCCATCTCCAAGGTCAATGATGGTAACATCCTCATTTTTCCAAACCGTATGTTGATCTCTTAATGTTTCTAATAAAACCAATGCTTCCGTTCCAGGGATAATCTCGTATCCTGAACTTTGATGATTGTAATAATACTTTTTACCTTCACACGAAGAATAAAATGTTTTGGTCTGATTTGTTGACATGTCAACTACCCATTTCGCTACACTTTTACCTTCCTCATTGACCCATTGTAATCCAGTTTCGAGACCAATAATGTCCCATGTTTCAAAAGGCCCCAATTCCCAACCAAAACCAGCTTTAATTGCGTCATCTATTTTATAGATTTCATCTGAAATTTCTGGAATTCTATTCGAAACATAAGCAAATAATCCAGCAAATAATTTTCTGTAAAAATCACCCGCTTTCCCTTTACTTGTTAATAACGTCTTGGTTCTTTTCTTTAAATCATCAATCGATTTCACTTCTTCTAACACAGGAAAACTAGCTTTCAATGCAGACCTGTATTCCATTGATTTTAAATCTAATGTTAAAATCTCAGGCTTTCCTTGATCATTGGTAACTTTATTGTAAAATCCTTTTTTTGATTTAGCCCCAAACCATTTATTCTCAACCATTGAAGAAACATAATTTGGTAATTTGAACACCTCATTTTCTTCATCTTCAAGACAATTTTGTTTAAGACCATTTGCCACGTGAACCAATGTATCTAATCCTACAACATCGCATGTTCTAAACGTTGCAGACTTAGGTCTGCCTAAAACAGGACCTGTAAGTTTATCCACTTCTTCAACTGTCAAATCCATTTCTTCTACCAAATGAAATAGAGACATGATCGAATAAACACCAACTCTATTCGCAATAAAAGCTGGTGTATCTTTACATAATACTGTTTTTTTACCCAAATTTCTGCGACCAAAATCAATCAGAAAATCAATGAGTTCTGATGAAGTTTTAGCTGTAGGAATAATTTCAAGTAATTGAAGATATCTCGGAGGATTAAAGAAATGAGTTCCACAGAAATTCGTCTGAAAATCATCCGACCTACCTTCCAACATTAAATGTATTGGAATCCCTGAAGTATTTGAAGAAACAATTGTACCTGGAGTTCTATATTGCTCAACTTGATCGAAAATAATTTTCTTTATGTCCAAACGTTCAACTACCACTTCAATAATCCAATCACAACCGCTTAACAAGGAAATATCGTCTGTGAAATTCCCTACCGAAATCTTATTTACCATTGCAAGATCATAGATAGGTGAAGGATTCGATTTCAATGCAAATTGCAAAGAGTCATTCACAATTCTATTTCGAAACGCTTTGGATGATGTGTCTAATCCCAATTTTATTTCTTTCTCTGTAATTTCGCTAGGAACGATGTCTAACAATAGTACTTCACATCCAATATTTGCAAAATGGCAAGCAATTCTTGATCCCATTACTCCAGATCCTAAAACGGCCACTTTTTTAATGATTCTATTCATAGTTTCTTTTTTTAGTCAAAACAAGTAAAAAGTAAAATCAATCTTTACTAAAAATCGATTTATGGTGATGAGCAATTAAATTATTTACTCATCGCTCTAACACCTAAATATACTTATTTATTTTAGCAGAAGGAATACAACTTAATTATTTTCTAAGATAATTTTGAGAAAGAGTCAATAGAACATAGACGTTCTAAAATTTTACAACTTGAATCAATCAAGTACCAACGTAATAAAACCTTTTGTTTCAAAAGGAGTACCATCCTCAAATTGTGCTTTTAATGTATAGAGATAAACTCCTTGGGTACACGACTCACCACCTTGAGTTTTACCATCCCATAATACCTTGTCTGTGGCGTCTTTTTTATGGATAATCACATTTCCCCAACGGTTGTATACTATAAGATCGTACTTTAAAAAGATGACATCTTTAAACCCGAGCACTTCATTGATATTATCATTGTTGGGTGTAAACACATTTGGGATTCGTAACACATCTGAAACTTCAATTCTTTGTTCAAATTGATCTTGGCAACCTTCATCAGTAGTGATAGTTACTAAAATATTTTTAAACCCAGAAGTAACATACCTTACGGAATCATTTTTTGGAATAGTTAAAGTTTCCGTCTTTCCATTTCCATATTCCCATTTCCATGAAACAATTGGTCCAGAAGAAATTGATTGATCTTTCAATAACACCTCTTCACCAATATCGATTTTGGAAGGAGTAACTTCAAAATTAGCTTCTAATTGATTTTTTGGCTTTACAACAATGCTATCTAATGGATATTCCACCTTACATCCATCAAAATCTACGACAATTAATGTAGGATAATAGGTTGAAATATTTGCATAGCTATGAACCACCGTAGCTTGTTTGTCTTCAAAATTTTCATCTCCAAAATTCCATTTCAAACTTTTGACATTTGCTTCTTGCTTGGTTGAAAATTCAAATTTATTGCCACAAACAACATCTTTTAGCGACCATTCTGGTAAAGCCTTCGGCCCTAAAATTGTCATAAAATCTTTCACTATCGTATCTGAAATACAGCCCATTTTGTCAACTGTTTTTAATCGAAAAGTGTAATTTCCAGGAAATGCATAAAAGACTTTAGCAGTATCTCTAAATGATTGTCGACCTACACCGAACAACCAATAAGTACTATCAATTTCTGACATTGATTGCGTTCGGTTTATAAACGTACACTCTATTGGTGGACACTTGTATTCTCCATCCTTGTTCAAGTTATTTTGAAGTTGGCTTGAGTAACTTACTGTATAAAATGGTCTTGGTCGAACAATGGTAACATTGAATGTTTTTTCATTTTTACAACGATTTCCATCGATTGCTACTAATTTGATTTCATGGGTATTGGTAATATTTTTTTTATAATCATCAAAAAGATAATTTAAATCTGTTGTTGTTGAAATAAGATTCTCATCCATTGACCAATAAAAATTCAACGGAGCAACTCCTTTTGATAAATTCATAGCTCTTAGAAC
>Ga0247722_10000565_pt1 | contig 22205 bp, 21 predicted proteins | sample MSEWelMarce3H_FC_FD_189094 | JGI IMG/M metagenome (GOLD analysis project Ga0247722, IMG submission 189094) | Subsurface sediment microbial communities from gas well in West Virginia, United States - MSEEL Well Study Marcellus 3H_FC | ecosystem: Environmental > Terrestrial > Deep subsurface >... | reverse complement strand
CCTCATCCCCTTCCCTTTTATTCTTGGGTTTTTAGATATTTTTTTATAAAGGGGGAATAAAATAAAAAAAGAGGGTTTATTCTTTTTTTTATTTTTTTTCCAAGTTTTTTCATTTCTTTTTTCCATGTTTTTTATTTGTTTTTTCCAAGTTTTTTCATTTCTTTTTTCCAAGTTTTTTATTTGTTTTTTCCAAGTTTTTTATTTGTTTTTTCCAAGTTTTTTATTTGTTTTTTAATTTCTTTTTTCCAAGTTTTCTTTTTTATCTCACTACTTCGTCGTATTTGATTGATTCTATTTTGCAAATAAGCTATTCAAATCACCGCGAGACAATTCGCCACGATACCATTCGCCTTCAATCTTTTTGTCTTTATAATATTCTCCAACCCATGTTCTATTTATACGAAGACTATACGCCATGCCTTGTCCGTGATACAAACCGTCTTTCCACTCGCCTTTGTAATAGTCTCCATCGCCATAGTGATACTCGCCTTGGCCATTATAGGTATTTCTCTTAAATTGGCCTTGATAATATGGAACTGTTTTTTCCCATGTTTGTTCAAAAGTCTGTTTACCATAACCCTCTGCAAATCCATCCACAAAATTGCCTTCAATCACTGAATCGGTTTTGTAGAAATGCTTGATTCCTTTGCCATTTGGAAGTCCGTTCTTCCATTCGCCCTTATATCGTGATTTTCCGTCTTCTATGGTGTACCAGGTATTGACATCGTTTTCTTTAAGTTCGTCTTCATCGGTTAAGGTCGGTGTCTCGGTTAAGGTCGGTGTCTCGGTTAAGGTCGGTGCCTCGGTTAAGGTCGGTTCATCGGTCTGCTTCGGTTCATCGGTCTGCTTCGGTTCATCGGTCTGCTTCGGTGCTTCAGTCGGTTTCGGTGCTTCAGTTGGTTTCGGTGCTTCAGTTGGTTTCGGTGCCTCGGTCTGCTTCGGCTTGCTCACATATTGCCGAACAATGAATACAATAAGGCAAATATTGATTACTTTTAAAATAAGGTCGTAGAAGTTCATTTTTTTTGTTTACTATTTTAAATTATGTGTGTGTGTATTTTATGCTTTTTATAAAAATGCATAAAAAATTTCAATTTTAAGGGAACCATAGGTTCCATTATGAACCCTCCTTTAATGGTGAACTCTAAGCATGGGTTCATAAGGCGTAAGCTTCGCTGAATACGGCGAGTTCCCTTATCTTATTACTTCTTCCGGGAATCCCATCTGAATCAGAATCAATTTCGCCGCTTTAATTTTGGAAATGCCTTTGGTCAATTTGTAATGGAACACAATGTTATTTCCATCAATGGTTGCGTCCATCTTGAAATTCTCAATTTGCAGATTGTTCGCCTTCTTCACCATCTTGCACAACTTCACGAAATGCGTGGTCAAAATGAAATCCACATTTTCGCGTTTCTGCAGATATTTCAGGAATCCGAACGACGCCGAAGTGGCTTCTTCCGCGTTTGTCCCAGAAAACAATTCGTCAAATATGCAGAAATGCCGTGTTTCCTCATCCGAATCAATGATATCCAAAATCTCTTTGCATCTTCGCGCTTCTGCCTGGAACAAACTGTCGCGACCGCTCGTATCTGGTATGTTCAAGTAGGAATGAATGTGTGTATAGGGGGTTACAGACGCGGATTCGTAGAACCCCAATCCAAACTGTTGTGTGAAAATGATGTTGATGGCAGTGGTTTTCAGTTGCGTGGTTTTCCCAGATGCATTGGGACCCGTGATAATGAGATTTTTCTTCAGGTTCACGGTATTTAACACAGAATCTGAGTGGGTCGGATAATGCTGGTTTTTGAACACGGTTTTGCCATGAATGAATGAACCAAAATGAATGGTTTCCAGACCAATACTTTCCGAAAGACTTTCCAAATTGCTTCGGTATCCTTCAAATGAAACCGCATACTGGAGACCCAATTTGTGTTCGGCAACAGAATGCAGAGAATAATAGCATTTCAAAAGGTAGCCAACCTCAAAGCATTTGGAGGCGCCGAAACAAAAAGGTTTAACGTCTTTCAACTCTTCTTTTAACCTCATCAAATAATCACAATGGAGAGAAACGTCGTGACAAAATCCGCGATATCTAGATAGCCCCGCATTTTTCTGCATGAATTGCTCCATGTTCGCAATAGATTGATCAACAAACAGTTTTAATGACAACAAGTTCGTATTGACTGTATTGATGTTTTTGTAAAATCGGATACACGACTTCACGTTTTGGTACATTTGGAAACCATACATTGCCACTGTGAACAGAATATAAACTAGATTGTTCAGAGAGAAGTTCTCCATAGATGTAAATACCTTTCCGAGCGCGTGTTTTTTCGCAATGTCTTTGAGAACCGTGATGTAAGTGTTGAATGCAATCGGCACGCGCTGAATTTTCAATAACACGAAGGGCGCAATAATCAAAATCAGCGGGAGAATGATTGAGAAAATGGGCGACAACAAATTGATGATTGTCCAGAATCCCAAGAATTTGGAAGAACTGTTGATAAAATGAAACTTTTCAATGTCAATGTAACTATATCGGTCGTGGAAAGCAGGAGTGTCGTAAATATCTTTTAGTACAGCGGAAATGGTTTCACAATCAACCAAAGAATCCACTGATGATCCAGATGAGGTAATGACCTGCTGACTCTGTTTGAGAAACTCAGTGTCACTGGTGAAAGATTTCTTCCATTGACCAATCATATCCTTGGCGAATTTGTGTTTGGGTTTTAACAAGATGTCGTACATGGGGTCAGAAGCTGTGGCGGAAACTAGTTCCAAATCAGATGCAACCACGTCAGACAATGGATGGACAACCTTTTCGTCTAAATAATCGATGGGTAATCTAAAGGGAACTACGTTCCCTTTTTTTGCTTCGCTTATACCCTCCTTTTCTTTTTTTGCTTCGCTTATCCCTCCTTTATTAGAATCCTCTTTATCAATGGTCATTTATAAAAATATCATAGATGTGATATGATATTTTTAAACGTAAAGGGAACTACGTTCCCTTTTTTTGCTTCGCTTATCCCTCCTCTATTAGAATAGATAATAAGCTTACCATTTTTTAATTAGATTATATCTTAAAACAATGGATAGTCATACGCTAAGCAAAAAGGGGGTCAAAGGGGGGCGTAGCCCCCCTTATAGCACGACATTCTCCGGTAATGGGTCTATTTGTATATGGTAATAACTCTCAATATCCCTCTGTGTCCTTATATCTCTCGGAGTGATAAAATTGATCGCGGTTCCCTTTCTCCCCCAGCGACCACTTCTGCCAATTCTGTGCAAATAGGTGTGTACGTCTTGCGTAATGTCAAAGTTAATCACAACACTCACCTGCTGGATATCAATCCCACGCGCGGTAATGTTGGACGAAACCAGGAAACGAACCACACCGCTCCTAAATTTGCGGAAGGCTTCTTCACGCTCGGATTTGTTCATATTGCGATGAATGCAATCCACCGAAAATCCCTCGCCTCTCATTGCATCGCACAATTGCGAAACACGATGCACACTATTGCAGTAAATAATGCACTGGTTCACACTAATGATATTGAACAACTTTTTCAAAGCGTCAAACTTGTCATCGTCATACTCGGATGCAATGTAATATTGGCGGATACCATCCAGGGTCAACTTGTCGGCAGCCATTGTAATCGTGACCGGGTCACGCATAAACTTGGGTGTCAAATCCATGACCTCTCTTGACAAAGTTGCACTAAAAATCCCCACCTGCACATTGGTTGGAAGCATTTGGAAAATACTCTGGATTTGTTCCTGGAATCCCTTTGACAACATCTCGTCAGCCTCATCAATGACAATAATTCGTAAACTGTTCACATTCAAAAACCTTCTGCGAATCAAATCAAAAATGCGACCAGGACATCCAACCACCACGTGTGGATTCTGTTCATCAATGCTCTTGCGGTCGTCCATCACAGAAGACCCACCCACAAATTTCTTTACACATAAATTTGCCATATTGGACCCCAATCCAGAACACACGGTTCCAGTCTGGCTAGCAAGTTCGTGAGTGGGCGACAACAATATTGCCTGGGTCTCCATAATAGAGGGGTCAATTAGGGATAATGTTCCAACCGTGAATGCACCAGTTTTTCCGGTTCCAGACTGCGCCTGGGCGATAATATCGCGCTTGCAAGTCATTGGATAAATGGCCTTGGACTGAATTGAACTGGGGTTTTCAAATCCGTATGCATAAATGCCACGCAACAAATCTTCATTGCTTACACAATCTTCCCATACCTTAATAACTTTATTTTCATCGTATTCTTCGGTCATATTTTTTAATATATTATCCATTTTGTGTTTAAGTCTTTTACAAAAGAAATAGGGAAACAAAGGAAACCTACGGTTTCCTTTTGAACCTTCCCTTTTTTGCTTCGCTTATATTCCTTCTTTTTTGCTTCGCTTATACCCTCCTTTAAATTAAAGAATCTGGTTATCCACCTAAGGGAAGGTTCAAAAGGAAACCGTAGGTTTCCTTTAAAAATTGAAATAAAAAACAATATAAATATAATAACCATATACAATACAACACAATGGCAACTAAGACATACAGTTTAAACGAATTTGAGAGAATCGGAAAGGGACCTTTGGACGAATCAGTGTTATCATCAATTCGCTTACTTTGTTCTTTAGTTGGTTACGTTGAAAACACCCAAAATACTTATATAAATCAATACAACGCAACAACCACCGTAGCATCTGCGCAATCAAAGAAGCCGAAGGAGCGCGAGCGAACATACAAGAAACCCAAGGAAACCGCGGATGGCTGGAAGAGACCCGTATTCAAGGCAACCGTTTTCGCAGAGGTTGACAATACACAGGCAAACATCAACGATATCCGCGTAGGATTGAACAAGATTAAGGAATCCAATTGTGAGGAAAATATTGCAATGTTTATTGCAAAGATTGACGAAATCCGCGAGTCCATTGATTTCGGCGACGACTGTGCAATGACCGAAAAAATGCAACAGGTGTTTGACACCATTTACACGATTTGCATTTCCAACAAGATGTTTTCCAAGATATACGCGACCGTTTTAACCCAACTTTGCAAGAATTACAGTTCAGATTTGAATCCGATGTTTGAAACCAAGATTTCAGCGTATTTGGTGTCTATGCAGAACATCGTGGACGTGAATGCCAATGACAATTACGATGCATTTTGCGAGTTTACTGCCAAGAACAATACGCGCAAGAACATCATAAATTTGCTTTGCGAAATTGCAAAGACGGGCGAGTATGAAAATATGTTATCAACCAATATATTGAAAATCACATCCGATTTGTTGACCCACGTGTTAGAATCAGTGGACTCAGTAGAAAAGCAGAAGGAGGTGGAAGAAATCACCGAAAATATTGTTATTATATTTAGTCATTTTGACAAAGAACTCAAGGAACAATTCAAACCAATGTTTGAGCAGTTGGCATCTACAAAGAAGCCGGGCTTAACCAGCAGGACCCGATTTAAGTACATGGATTTGGTCGGAAAGTAAATACCAAAATATAAATATATAAAATGGGTCTATCGTTTTTATTGAGAATTATTTATTTATTTCTAATATATAAATAATATGGTCAATTCAAAAATCAAACCGGAAATTGAATACAACGAATCCAAAAGAATTGACGCAGAAGATATGGATTATGAAACATCCGTTTATGAAGCTGAGATTTTTGGAAAACGTATTGTCATTGGTGTTGGAAAAATAAAATATACCTATACCGGAAAAGGCATTGTTTTTTATCCAGTTTATCTGATAGCCAAGGATGTTGTCAAATCGCAAATTGGTGTTTTTGAATTGGCATCATCCGATTTACCCAAATACCAAGATCAAGAATATATGTTTGACGCTGAACTTTTTGTAAAGGATGGAAACGGATTGTTGTTATATAGTTTTGTGGACAAAGAATACTTGGAGTTTTCCAAATCGGATCCCCAGTTTTATACAAACATGGTTCCTTTACCAAAGGAAAAATCAGTTTTGGAGGAAGAAGAAGAGGAGGAACTAAATGTCATGGACCTGCAACAAAAACACAACACGAAACCCAAAGAGAAAGAGAGCAAAGAGGGCAAAGATGTTTTTGAAGAAATTGGAAATGCGGATGTTCCAGAGATGTTGAAAGAGGAAACAAAGGCGGAAGCCGATGCCCTCAAAAATCTGTCAGCCAATTCAAATTGGGTCCAGAAATTTATGAAAAATGAAAATTACCGAATTCACGATGTTCCTGCGGATGGAGACTGTTTTTTCACAGTGATTGTAGACGCATTCAAACAAATTGGAAAAAAAACCACCATTGCACGGTTGCGCGAGATTGTTGCCGATTCCGCCACTCCAGAAATCTTTGAACAGTATTCTGCATTGCACAATATGTTTAACACGGATATTATTTCAAGCGAATCCAATATTAAAAAAATATCGGAAAAAATAAAGGATTTGCAAAAACGAAGCAGTAAAGTTGCGGATAAATCGGAAAAAGAATTGTTGCTCAAAAACATACAATCTATGATGAATGACAAAAAGAAATTCAAAAATGACATTGTCATTGCGGAAGAAAACGGCAAGCATTTTAAATTTATGGAAAACGTAAATACATTGGAAGACATGAGAGAAAAAATGAAACAATCTTCTTTTTGGGCGGACGAAACCGCAATTAATGCAATTGAACAAAAGTTGAATATCAAAATGATTATTTTATCCGAGGAAAGTTATAAAAATGGATCGGAAGACGCAACGATGAATTGTTCTTCGGGACCAAGTGACACTGCAATCCCCACGCCCGAATTTTATATAATGACCTGTTTTACAGGCGACCATTACAAACTGATTTCGTACAAGGATAAGAAAATTCTGAAATTTTCCGAAATTCCATATTATATTAAAACACTGATTGTCAATAAATGTGTTGAGAGAAACGCCGGCATTTTCCACCATATCACCGATTTCCGCAGATTTCAAGAAAAGTTCGGAATTGACCCGGTAATCAATTCGTATTCTTCGGAACCTCCAGTTAGCAGCGAGTTATACGACGACACCATCCATTTTATGTTTTACGAAAAGTCGGCGGATGCAAAACCCGGCAAAGGAAGCGGAGAGAAGATTGGAAATCAAGATATACTTGAATTCAAAGACCTTCAACAAGTGCCAAATTGGCGTCGGATGTTGGATGACGAATGCGTTTCTCCTTTCACTTTTGATGGAAAACAGTGGCAAACCGTGGAGCACTATTACCAGGCCTCCAAATTCAAGAAGGGGTTTCCCAATTTTTACACATTGTTTTCGTTGGATTCGGGCAGTGAATTTTGCAACGACGTTAAGAAAGCGAAGAGTGCCGGTGGGAAATCCGGAAAATATAGGAAAGAATTGGGCAATGAGAAGGTTACATTGGACCCGGACTTTTATGGAGGGAGGGATAAAGTTGAACGCGCAAATGCATTGACTGCGAAATTTGAAAATCCGGAATTTAAGAAAGTATTGGTTGCTACAAAGAAAGCCAAATTGCTTCATTTTGTTCGCGGATCGGAACCAGAAGTAGATATGTTGTTGATGGAATTGAGAGCGCAAGTACACAAGTAAACCAAAAAAGTTAACAGCGATATTTAGTAAATAAAATCTATTTACTAAATAAAATCAAAACATAATGTATAACTATGCGGTACGACCATCGTGAATATGAAAAACTCATAGTAAATGGGAATGATTTAACGGATATTAAAGATATCAAGACTGCTTTGCAAGAAGCTACCGGAATCGTAAATTTGCAGGAAATGAATTTGAAAAATAAAAAAATTGGAAAAATGGATTTAACTGGCGCAAATTTACAAGATGCAAATTTACAAGGCGTAGACATGATTGAAACAATTTTAGTCGGCGCAAACATGGAAGGTGTGGATTTAACAAATGCGGATTTATCAGGTGCTGACTTAACCAATGCAAAAATATCACACGCGGATTTTGTAAATATGGATTTAATTGATGCGAAATTAAACGGGATAATTTCGGAGAATGTATATTTTAATAATGCATCTGCAAATGATTCCAAATTTATTGCAGTAACATTTGATAGTTGTGTTTTTGATAATACAAATTTGAGAGATACAGATTTTACCGATGCAAAATTTACGAATGTTGACTTTCATAAAGCAGACTTGAAGAAGGCCAATATGACAAACATTGAATGTACTGGTATAGTCAACTTTGCAAAAGCCAAATTAATTGATACAATATTAGTTGATGCGCGGTTATCGGGCGCAAATTTTGAAGGCGCAACCTTAACTCGTACCAATTTTACAAATGCAAATTTATCAAATACTTATTTTAACACATCTCTCCATACTGCAATTTTAACAGGCGCAAATTTATCTGGTTCAGAAATACAATCAAGTTTAGAAAACAAAAATTTATCCGGTGTAGTTTCATTGAGACTCGCAATTTTAAGAAATGGAATTTTAATTGGCGCAAATTTAAGTGGCGTTCCGTTGCAGGGCGCGGATTTAACGGGCGCACAGTTGCAGGGTGCGGATTTAACGGGTGCACAGTTGCAGGGTACCATTTTAATCGGTGCGAATTTAGAAGGTGTAATTGGTGCAAATTTGGAAGGGGCAATCATTGCGCCAAATGATTTACCTGCAGCTCCACAGCAAGGTATTGCATTTCAGGTTCACAACCATTTCAACACTTTAAATTTTAAAAAATTTATGAAAATCATACGAGACCACATAGGATCATCGTTAAGCAGTGAAGATACGTTATTGGATCCGCTTTTTATTTATGCATTATCTGAAATTTCTCAGGCAAAGTCAGAAGAAATTAAAAGAATAGAAGAAACAATTTCAAGTTATGCAGGCAAAGATGTGAAAGCAATTCAAGATACAATTGAATTTGTTATGAGACAGCCGGACGATTTTATAAAAACATACATTAATAATTTCACCGAAGATTGTTTGAATGCATATTCTACTGGCAACAAAGAAAGTTGTGTAAAAGGGAAATACGAAAGGATTTTTATGAATTTAGAAGGCATTTTGGAAGCGCATTGTTTGGATGTTCAGGACGAAGCCGTGTGTCCGCCAATATACAAAGAATTATTGCTTTGTTTTAAACCAGATTACAACACGCTGTTTGGAGAATGGTTTGCTACACAGGACCCGGATAAAGACCGATATTTTGAAAAAACCCCAGAAGAAAAAGGTGTATATCTGAATCAAAAAAAAATAGAATTTCGGGCATATGCCATTGGAAAAATAGGGGAAAGAGATGAAACTGAAGCGTATATAGAAAAAAACTTTGCGGGGGTTTATAATGCATATGAAAGCGAAGGTGGAGGCAAACGCAACCCGAAGAAACGTAATACAAAGAAACGTAATACAAAGAAACGTGATACAAAGAAACGCCAAGCAACGCGAACCAGAACAACGCGAATCTGTCATGTAAAGAAGCGACGAACTAAACGTAATGTGTAATTGGTTTACAAAAATAATCCTTTATTTCCGCATAAATATATACTACAACACATGCCGCCAAGGATGAAGAATATCCAATGATAATACCAGAGACGATATCCATTTTATTGTATGTTTATACAATAAAACGAGTTTCTATACAGGTTTATAGCCAATTGTTGTCTTTTTTTTGACAATTTTCTTGATGACAGTTTTCTCTAAAACCGAATTCTTCTCACCAGCCGAATTCTTCTCACCAGCCGAATTCTTCTCTACTGCCGAATGCTTCTCAACTGCCGAATGCTTCTCAACTGCGTGCTGCTTTAAATGACATTCTTCGCACAGCGCCATCAAATTTGCCTTATGGTTTTTATGTACGGCGCCAATGAACCCGTCTTCGTCCGCATTTTTCTGCATTTCCAAATGGTGGATTTCGGTACTCAACGCCTTCTGGCACAATTCACACAAACTCCGCAATTTCTGTGTATTGTAATGCGACGTCTTCTGACTGAGGGTTCCCGCCTTCTCTGGGAAGTACTTGTTCCTTATTTCAAATGCTTTGTCTAAAAATTCGGTGGGCAGATGCAGAGACTTGCACACTTCTAACCCATACATATTGTCACCGGGTCCGTCTTTCAACAACCGGTCATAAACCAGGCAGTCTAATTCGCGGTCATAATGCACGGCCATATGTTTGAGTAACAACCGGTCCATACTTTGAATCTCCTCATAATCCACAATTTCGTGAAAATGCGTGGCAAATAAGAACGACGACCTTTGTTCGTGAAGTTTCATCAATCCGGCAACAAAAATACTCAATGCACTCTGCGTCTCTGTTCCAGAACACAATTCATCCCCCAGAATCAAACTGTGTTGGTCCGCGTTTTTCAAAATGACGCGCAATTCGCTCATCTCTACGCCAAATGTGGATAACCCCTTGTACAAATTGTCGTTTCCAAGAATACGCGTATAAAATGACCGGTATGGTTTATACAGGAATTTAGTGCAAGGCACAAAAAACCCGCACTGCGCCAAAATGGTCGCGATTCCGATTGCTCTTATCAAACTGGTTTTTCCCACAGCATTGGTTCCATATAAGAGGATGCCTCCACTGCTGATTTCAACGTCATTGGCCACATAGATTTCGTTTTGCTGGATGTGTTCAATGAGGCAATGGCGGATTCCGTCCGCTTTTAGAAAGGAGTTTTCTCCGACAGAGGAGTTTTCTCCGACAGAGGAGTTTTCTCCGACAAAGGAGTTTTCTCTGAGTAAAGAGTTTTCTCCATCTGATACAATCCGCGGTTTGCAATAACGGTTTTCCTTAGCCACATAGGTTTTGGATTGCAAGACATCAAGAGAAGCCACATATTCAACCATTTTATCAATAGGATCATAACATTCATTCTCCAGAACTTTCTCTACGAATTCGGCATAGAGGACAGCGGTCTTGTGTTCAATTGCATGTTCCAACTTTAACACCTTGTTGGTCAACTTGGTCAATTGGTCAAACACGATTTCTTCCGCGGTCGTGGTCGCGGTCTTAAATTTTAAATCTCCAAATTCAATTAGAGAACCATGAAACATAACAGATCCGGTTTTTACTTTTGTCAGTATACTGCGGAAACACGGCATTCCACTATACTCGTCCTTGTCCAACAACTGTTTCAACACTTTGGCTCTTGTTTTCGTTATTTGGAGTGAAGAACCCATTTTCTCTGTTGTATTGATTTTAACATAATCGGAATCGTCGGGTAAGCTGAGCGAAGCACGAATGACCATATTCAAGAACCGGTGAATTCCATTGAACAATTGGTTGGCACTCTCGTATTCCTGCATTAATGCATCCAACTCCGCATTTACACCGGGTTTCACAATGTGTTCGGACACCGTGGACGAATTGATGTTTTTGCACGCATCTACAATCAAAAAACCGGAGATTTTCAAACAAATGGTTTCGGATGCATCCGAAATGCATTCTGAATTCGGCAGATAATCCATCAACTCTTTGTTCTCTGCGAGACACACATGGATTTGCTGGATTTTTAAAACGGACTCATACAATCGGAAAACAGTGGATGGCGAAACTTTTCTCACCAAAATTTGACGCATTATTTTTTCTAGGTCAGTGACATCGGCGAGCTGTTTTCTGAAAAACCCGACAAAATGATAGTTCTCTGCAGAGAGCATTTGGGAAATCATATTGTATTCGGCGTTCAACCAATCTTCGTCAAACACAGGATTCGTCAGAACCTCTTGTATTCGCCGTTTGCCAATGGCCGTGCACGCACGGTTCAAAAAGTTCAGGACCGATGAGAATTTCCCACTCCGCACAGAATCCGCGGATTTGTCCTCAATGATATTGAGTTGTTTCAGCGTATGGTTCGCCAAAATTGCGTTGACACTCGTGCTTCCAAACGTGGGTGTGTGAATTTTTTTGACGAGAGACGGATTGTGTTCCTGGATGAAATTGAGCAAGTAGCAGAACGACTGGGTGGCCACCGGATACCTGGAAAACTCCTCGCACGTCTCGTAGCATTCCGAACCAAAAAAAGTTTCTAAAAGTTGCACAATATATTGTTGCTTCATGCAGTTTTCGGTTTTATTGGAATCACGGATACAAAGTTCGTGGACGGAGTTGCAATCAATGCCCGCATACGATTTGATGTTTTTTATGAGCCCTTTTTCGTTCTCTGTTATTTTCACCAAATCGTAGAGAAGAATAACCTCGCACGGATTGTATACGGAAACCGCGCGTTCCAGTTCGTCAAAGGTGGTCGGGTTGTTTTCAAATGTGGTTTTGTGTTCAAAAATGAAGGATTTTCCAGTAAATATGTTGATGACAGACACACCATAAATCAGCTGGACCCTGGATTTGACCAATGAATTATAGGATGATAACCAAACACACATAATGTTGTTGGATAATCGTGGTTGTTCCACGTCGTATGAAATAAAGGTGCCAGCCGAATGGATGGAATGGACGATGTGTTTCTTTTTGTCGCCGTGGACGCTGTTCTCTTCATCTTGGATAATGACAACACTGGTGAACCCCGCCTCGCTCAACTTTTGCAAATAGCGTTCCAAAGTGTATTCGGGAAACCCGGCCATCAAAACCGTTTTGCCTTCCACCGAAACCTTCTTCTTCTCGCTGATGTTCATTTGACAAATCTGAGAGAAAGCGACGATTTCGCTTCCGGAAATTTCATTATCCGCAGATTTGAGTCCGTAGACTTCGTAAAAAGACCCGACCATCATCAAAACAATTGTTCTAATTCCATATTGGTGTTGGTAATTTGCGGTGTGGTCCAGGTATTTTTCGTAAATAGTTTTGGGTTCGGGTCCGTCGGATTTATACGAGGCGATTAATTTCGCCATCGGGTTTCTTGATTTTTTCATTTAATTTTGTACTAGATTAATAGAGATAAATCGGTTTATGTTATTTGCAAATAAGCTTATTTGCAAAATAACATAAGCTTATTTGCAAAATAACATAAAAATGTTCTTATGGGCTTGACTTATGTAAAAATTGATTTAAAAATACATCGTTTCAATAGAATAACAAAGCATAATGGAATCTAAAACACGCGAAGAATTAATTGCAATTTGCAAAGAAAAAGGTATCAAAGGATACAGTAAAAAAAAGAAAGATGAACTCGTAAAATTAATATGCGAGGTTCCCGTAAAAAATGAATTTGTTGCGTCCGATGATAAGGTGTCCGATGATAAGGTGTCCGATGATCAACCATCTGCAACAAGAGAAGAAATAATTCACGGCGACTCGCTCCAAGTGTTACCCAAACTTCCGGATGATTCGGCACAAATCATCATCGCAGATCCGCCATACAACATCGGCAAAGATTTTGGCAATGATAGCGATAAACAACCAATGGACGAATATTTGAAATGGTGTGAAATCTGGATTAAGGACTGTCTGCGAATCCTGAAACCAAACGGTACGATGTTTGTCTACGGGTTCAGCGAGAACCTGGCTTTAATCTTGTCCAAGGTTCCTTACAACATCAATCGTCGCTGGATTATATGGCATTATACAAACAAAAACATGGCGTCGCTGAATTTCTGGCAAAGGTCCCACGAAAGCATCCTGGTTCTTTGGAAAGATGACAAGGTGTTTCATCGCGACGATATTCGTGAGGCATACACGGAAGGGTTTTTAAACGGAGCCGCGGGGAAGGAACGCACTGCGACCAAGGGACGATTCTCCAATGGAAAAAAAACCACCACATACAATGCACATCCGAATGGCGCATTGCCGCGCGATGTAATCAAGATTCCGGCATTGGCCGGCGGAGCCGGCAAGAACGAACGGGTTGATCACCCAACTCAGAAACCAATTGCGCTTTGTGAGAAACTGCTTCTTTCTTGCAAACAGTCGGATGGGTATGTTTTGGTTCCATTTGCGGGGTCCGGAAGCGAATGCGTGGCTGCAAAAAAAATGGGACTGTCCTTTGTTGGCATTGAACTGAATGAGGAGTATGTGAAACTTATTCATCAACGACTACGAGATGAAGAGAGTCATGTGGAGGAGACTCAAGTGGAGCACCTTCAATCAAATGAGACTCAAGCAAAGGAGTTGACTCAAGCGAACTCGCAAACTGAAGAAGCTGTTCATCCGTCTGAATCTCAACGAGCGAATCCTTAACATCCGAATAGTTAAACCATCGCCCCTCGGAGCTATCTCCTTTCTTGTTCCCCTGATTTGTGATTTTTTTCTCAGAAATCAGGCGATTAAATGTCTTCCGGTCCATTCCCCAAAATTTGATGTCGGTATAGTCAATACCGCACAAAATAAGCATATCCCACTTATGCTTGTCTTCCACGTGTTGCCATTTGTAATCGTCTTCTCCCCAATGACCAGACGATTTTTGCTCCACGAGAACGTTTTTTCCCTCCATTTTTATCATATGGTCGTAGCCGGTTTCTTCCTTACCCTTGCCTCTTTTGTGCAGATTCTTGAATTTGAAGCGCGCATATTGCTCCAAAGTGGTGCCCATCTTGGGGCCACCTCCAATGGCGATAAACCGCTGGATGCCTTCAGGTGAGTTCTTTTTTTCATATCTTTGGAGTTGGGTGGGTTTATCTTTTCCTGAAATAGATTTCCAGAAATTATCAATCACTTCTATTGCGTGTGTGTCCATTTTATTCATATGATGTATTTTGATATTACATAATTTTATTTCAATTTTTCACATACTGTAAACTTACATATTTCGTCTTTGCAAAATTGAATTTTTACAAACAAATCTTTGGGAATGCATAAACTACATACAATGTCACAAACTAACGAATCCAAGTACGGTAAGAAGACCTCGTTCAGCAGGGAAAAGAAATATGCTCGTTCCGAGGCTGAAATTGAACATGTAAGCAACAGTCTAGATGAATGGAAAAAAAATAGAAAAGATGAGCGTGAACAAAATAAGAGAATTGCATCGGGTAAGCCGGCGTTGGACAACACTGCATCGGGTAAGCCGGCGTTGGACAACACTGCATCGGGCAAGCCTATAACAAAAGAATACAATGGACAAAGTGTGAATACACAAACGACCACCTATTACGCCAAGATGAACTTTGTTTTGCACGAGATACCGCTGTCGTACAATATTGACAATGTGTTGCGCAATTTCCAGTATTTTGGAAAAGTGCAATACGTGCGTAGCCGGATGAATGCTGAAACATCCACATATACAGTCACGATAGTCGCGGACGAGTGGACCGAAACAATTAAAGATATCCAAGCAGATATCTTTAACAAAGGGTTTGCGATTATGGACAAATATAAGATAACCGCAGATGATACCCAGCCGGTCAACGAATATGGTGAAAAAATAGAAACTATTGAATAGGGAAACCTACGGTTAAGCCCGTCGGGCGCTTGCATCCTACGGATGCTATAAGGTGCGTCGCGTCTAGCGACGCTCCGAAGGCCATTTCCCCTATGACCCCTTCCCTTTAAATGAGGTTTTTTTTACAATTTTATAATAAAAAAGGAGGGGGTCATTAAGCCGTCGGCTTCGCCTTAGGGAACCTTGGTTCCCTTTAAAAGATGAACCCATCATGCCCAAGCAAATCAACCAATTGTTCTTTGTTTCCTTTTTTTACATCTTTTGGAAAATCATAAACCCCATTTTTTTTCAAAAACATTTGGTGCGTGGAATTCAGCACATTCGCGTTTTTAATATAATCCGTGTTTTTTGTCAACCACTCATAAAAGGTCGGTTGAATGGTTTCTTCGGATAAAATGATACTTTTTTTGTATACGTGAAACCACTTGACCGAATCATACAGATTTGTAGTTTCTTCCTTATTGTAGTCAGTGCCCGATAACACAATGACTTGCCGAAATTCTTGAACGTTCATCTGTAACTTGTATAAAATCTGTTCCAAATCGTATAACAACACATTGTGTTTAACCAGACTGAAATGGCGCAACACACGGCAACATCCATAGGCAAACATATCCATATCTTCGGATAAACACGCATACGCTTGTCCCGTGTGCATAAAATGAGCACACAATTCGTCCGCCTCAGCCGGCGCATCAATCCAATGTACACCACTATTATCAAGAAGTTGTTTGACAACCTTGTAATCGGATTCTTTGATGTAAATGAATTGCTTTTTCAACTTTTCCATTTCGTTCATCATTTCGTATTTATCTTCATTGTCTTCCACATTTTCCAACTGGGTTTTGATGGTTTCGTATTTATCTTCGGCGAGCCGTTTTTTTTCTTTTCGCTCAGCTAGCACTTCCTTCTTCTCGGGAGGCGATGCCCCGTCAAATATGAAAATGGGTTCTATGCCGTAGGTTTTAAATATAGACACCATTAAATACATATGTTCAACCAGTTTTTTCTCCCCGATGAAACGGTACAAATAGATACTGGCGTCAACCACAATTTTCTTCCCAGCAAATTCGCGCAAATGCACTTTTCGGATTGCTGTGTTATCACATATTCCAGTCAGGTACCTGTTTAAATGCTTGATTCCCATTAATTTATTTTATTGATAATTATTTACTTATATAGTATGCAAGATTGTGTTTAAATTGGTTTTGTATGCAATTCTTTAATACGACCCATTTTGGGTTCAATTTTAGGAGAACCGTAGGTTCCGCTTCGCTTAACCCTTTTGAACCCATACTAAAATGAATTTTAAAGGGAAGGATCAAAAGGAAACCGTAGGTTTCCTTTATAAGAAGGTCATCATAGGGATTTTTCCAAGTATCCGTTGGACCAGTTGCGGAATCGCGACACCGTCTTTGGTCCTAGGAAACCGTATCCACGGAATTGTCAGGGTTTGATCATTATTAGGCCCACGAATGTGCAAATAATACTTGTTGTATATTTCCGGACTGCATAAACACATTCGGTATTTTTCATCAAATGACGCGGTGTCGGTTTCAGAATCATATGTAAACACAAAACTTTGTTTTTCGTAAACTGGGTCAAATCCGCATTCGCCAATGATTAATATGGTTTTACCGTCATAATGGGGAACAAAATTTGCCCAATAAAAAAGCGCATAATCGCCTCCAATGTCATTCTCTTCGGGCAAAATAGTGCCTCGCACGACTTTGATTTCAATATTTGATGTACTATGGTTCATTTATTCAATTATATATGTCTGTATATATGCATATATTATTTATAATTATACAAATAATATAAAAGATGTCCGACATATACTTCATAAATGTCGTCTAAATATCTAGTTTACACGTGTTGTTTTCATCAAGAAATTTACACAGACATTGTATTGTACTTAATTAATTCATTCAAAAAGACAGGTTCCGCAGTTGATTTTCTGATTTACACAACCGGCGAATTTAAAACCATAATCCAGTCTAAGTGCGCGGATTTGTCCGGCGTGAAGTTTTTTGAGAAGAATTTTTACAAATCAATGAACCAGGCACGTATTTCCAAAATGGATATTTTTGATTATCCGGAAATTGAGAACTATGAAAAGGTGATTTACATTGATGCGGACTCCATCTTTATAAAGGATCCTGCGCCAATGTTTGACAGTATTCAAGATGACCTGGTTTATGTCTATGGCGAGGGCAACATTTTATGCGAGGCTGAGTATTGGGGCAACTCCCTGTTTTTAAAGGAAAATGCGCAATACCCAGATAGAGAAGGTATCAGTTCGTTTATTATGGGATTCAAGAATATTCCAGCCATTAAAAAGTTGTTTATCAAGACGAAGCAGGCATTTTACTTGGATATGTACCAGAATAAGCTGAAATTCTACGACCAGCCATTCTTGAACTTTTTCTTTATTCACAACAATATGTGCAATTCGCAATCATTCAAGGCATTTGTCAAGAGTCGCGAAAGTGCCGAGATTGCTTTGCAGAATGGTTTGTTTGCCGTCCATTTCGCGGGTTGTCCCGGACACGGTTTTGTCAAGCTGGAGTTACTCAAAGAATTTCAAACGGATTATGACCGACTTACCCGACCAAAAGTGAACGATGAAGAGAGAAACCAGACAATTTTCTTGCTTCAACAACAACTGGAGGATATGCGCCAGAAGACTGCAAAGTTGGAATCACTGCTTCTAGAACAACTACAGTAATTGTTCTAATGCTGTCATTCGCAAAGTGGTTGACTTGGTTAAATTAATGTTTTCATTCATGTTTTCATTCATGTTTTCATTAATTTTATCAATTGCGTTAATAAACTGAATTTCATTATATCTCGGTATAATTAAATCTTTGATAAACTTGTCTACTTTGTTAGTTACCGGTTTCTGGTGGTCGTGCATCCACTCAATAAAATCGTTGCAATTATACATAAGCAGTGTTTTCAAAATAAAATAGCAAAAGATTTCGGTGTCTTCCTTGTATTTTTTCCGCATCTGTTCTGCCTCGGCCGTTTTTTCAAAGAGAGAACGGTAAGTGATTCCAAAATGGTTCAATATTTTGGCGGATTGGAACAGAGAAAATTTCCGCTCCATCTGGATATATTTTTCCAACTTTTCCATCTTTTGTTCCTTTGTTTTTTCTCCAACTGTTATGAAAATAATATTCATCAATTCCGCCCACATTTCGGTATAGGTTTCGTACAATTTAAACTCCGATTGAATTGGAAAAATGGGGAACAAAGTTTCCTTCACAGTTTCTCCAGCAAAATCCATACCCAAATTGTGGAAAGATTCGTGGATAAATACCTTGAACCATTCTTCTCTCCTGTACAATATAATTTCGGTATTTGTCTGACAAGAAGTGGTGAATGCGGTGTTTGCGTTTTCCTGGTTCAATTCAATTCCGTCTTTTTTGGGTAACACCTTTTTCAAATCCGTTAAGTAGAGATATACAGTAACCATTTTGGAACAGCTGGGTTTTGCATAGAGCGTCGCAACTTGCAACCACGTATTTATCCATTTTACGTAATTGTCAATTTCGCTCGCTGTTCCGACCGGGATAACGAAAAAAATAGTATAAACCCGTTCACCTACAGTTAAAACAACTTGGGTCACGCGGTTTTCCAACCCTTCAATATGGTCGCGAATGCTTTTTTCCATATAATCATAACTGCTGCCTTTTTGCGTCGGCAAGCCTTTAAACAAGCCTTCATCTTCGGAAACAATAGAATAAATGGGCGCCATTGCATGTGCATCAATTGCTTGTTTGTACAACTTTTGGAGCACCGCCGATGATTTTTTGGATAAATGAAAATCGGGTAATAAAACGTCTTTTTTTAAAAATTCTTGTATTTTTTTAGATGGTTCTGTAAACACCATTATATATGTATTGTTGATACAATAAAAAAGGGTTGGTGCCCATTTTTATTTTGTTTGTTTTTTTGACAGCGTTTCTCTCTTTCACTCTTTCAATGTATTCCACTCATCAGTTCTTGTCTCTTCAATCTGCCCACGCGAATCAGGATCGCGTCACGAATGTCCAACAGGTCCTCAATCAAATCATACAGCATCAGTAAGTGCTGGTTCTTCACAATGAAGTTGTCGTATTTGGATTCCAGGTCAATCAGGAAATATTTGTCGGTTATCTTGTGTATCTTTTCTATTTCTAAAATGCGCGGTGAATTTGGAAACAGTTTTTTGACACGGACCTGCAGAGAACCATCCCCCAACCCGACAAACGGTTTAATCTTGGTACTGGGGTCTAGCGATACCACGATGGTTTCAAGTTCAATTATTCTTTTGACACACTGCTGGATCACCTGGTTTTGCTGGGTGACTGTGTTTTGTGCTTCCTTTAGATTGGCACTAATAGTTCGGGTTCGTTGCATTGTTTATTGCGCATAATGGGTTCTGTATTTATGCAATGTGAATAAATACAAAAAAATATTTCAATTTTATACAAACAATTATATATTTGCTAATTGTATATGAGTGACCAAGTTGAATATACGGATGGAAATTATGTGAGTCTCTCAATAGAAGAACTTCCGTATGAACGTGCCGATGAAAATGATTATCATTTAAAATTTTTGGAAACGGATAGTTTAGATGATAATGTCCCCTTGTTGGTTGCTCCAGTTTTATTGGTTCCTAAAACCAAGAGAAGACGAAGGGTTGTTAAAAAACAAAAGAAAAAAACGAAAAAGAACAGAAAGAACATGCGGTCAAAAAAACGCGCCTTAGGTCCGCCTCGCCTTAGGTCCGCCTCGCCTTAGGTCCGCCTCGCCTTAGGTCCGCCTCGCCTTAGCCCGCGAATTTGTCACGGAACTAACTCCGCCTGCGGCCAAACTTCCGCGCTTATAAAAAACCATTGCGTTGTTGGTATAGAGAGGTTTTCTTAGATTCGTTAGAGAAAGCATATACTATTGCTTTTTATTTTAAAATTGAATTCTTTTTATAAAAATATTATTTTTACAAAAAGAAAATGATAGGATACTTCTTATTTATAGTTTTATTTGTCTTTTCAAAAGACAATCATTGTTATGAGCAACCCAATACACCGTGCGAAAAAATAGTGAATCTTCCATATGATTCGCCCGATTTTAACCAAGTGATTGAACCCGAGACCTTTCCAGAAGAGACACCGGATTTTATTCCAGTCACTATGGTTGAACCCGAAGAACTTCACTCCAATGATTTTGATAACACCGTGTATTTGCAAGATTTGGAACATGGCATTTTAGTAAAAGCATACGACCTAAGGTTCTCTCTATTTCCCGAAAATAATACATACATACAAGAAGAAAACAATTCCATTACCGTAGAAATGAACCGTAATAATTTCATATTTCAAATATATTCATAATAAAATCCAGACAATATAATATACAAATCGCAATGGATTATGCAAAAATAAGTTATATCATTTTTTTATTGTCGGTCATTTTAGTGTGTTTATATGTGTATTTCACATTTAGAAAAAGCAACCGCAAACGCAAAGAATCCATGGTGACACTTGGTTCAGATTTGACTGAAGCCATAGACATTCCGGGTGCCACATATCCAGGACCTGTTGCAAACAATACGACAGTTGGTATAAATGGTTATGGAATGGACCCGCCCCAAGGATATTACAAAATAGATTTGGGCGGAGGTATTTGGAAAATGAAACCCACAATACCCACAGGATATATGGTGAATCCAGCTGATAAAAAAAAACTAATTGTTGATCCAAAAAACGATACCGTTAATTATTCAATTGCCGCTTACCAAACTACAACGGATGCACAATTAAAAGAAGGACCCTATGAGGAAATTCCATTGAAACCTGGTGAGAAGCTAACCGAAACCACTTTGTTGCCAAAAGACAGTAGTGGAAATCCAATTTACTATCGCATTGCACCATTCAATGATGCAACTGGCAAAGTGGTATTGGATAGATATGTTATGAAAAAAGTCCCCAATCCTTTACCAAAGGGCTATATAATTGACAGCAAAGACTACTTAATTTTCAACCCAGATGTTACTATGTACGCATTTTCTATATTGAATTCCACGTATGACCCAACGAAAGTGGATACAGTTTATAACAATATGCCCGAACCAAAAACAGAACAAGTGAATAACGATGAGCTTGGAAAATACTATACTTTTGGCGCGAATGGACAGCTTATACGCGAAGAAAACACCGACGCCAGTTTTTCGCCGGTTCTTTATTATGTTCCAGGCGCATACAAATATGGTTCATCCAACTATGTCCCCAATTACGAAGACAGTGTCTATTTGAGCAGGACCACACGTCTACCACAGCCCGCGCCAGTATTCAATACCGCGTCTATGTTGGGTGGGTTTTGCACACAATCTAAGAACAACAAGTTTGCAATTGAGGAGAAATGCGGGGCTTTAGACCTGAATACGTGCGCATCCACCAGTTGTTGCACCCTGATTGGCGGAGAAAAATGCGTGGGGGGCAATGAGAACGGACCCACAAACCCGGCGAATTATACGGACGGAAGTGTGAAGAACAAAGATTTCTACTATTACCAAGGCAAATGTTATGGTAACTGCAAAGGGAACTAATAGTTCCGCTTCGCTTACCCCTTTTGAACCCTCCTTTTAGATACCTCCTTTATTGCGTTTATTTTTATCCATTGCTAATGTAAATAATTTCTAGCATTATACGTTATTGTAGTGATTCCTAAAAAGAGTAAAAACAGTTTGTCATAAAAACCCAACGTGTAATCGGTTTTGAACACTAAAAATACCAAATACGGCCCGTAAACAAAAACATCAATCAATCTTACAAACTGTGTTTTATTGACTTTATTTGCAGAATACCATCCATATAACCCAAATA
>Ga0247722_10000564_pt1 | contig 22212 bp, 22 predicted proteins | sample MSEWelMarce3H_FC_FD_189094 | JGI IMG/M metagenome (GOLD analysis project Ga0247722, IMG submission 189094) | Subsurface sediment microbial communities from gas well in West Virginia, United States - MSEEL Well Study Marcellus 3H_FC | ecosystem: Environmental > Terrestrial > Deep subsurface >... | reverse complement strand
CTCTATTTGGTCCAATTCTGTCTTGTAAAAATGCTGCCACTTTTCGTTCAGCCCAAGTAGAATACATTGCCATTATCATTGTAAGGGCAAAAACGGTTACAATAACAACGCTTTTTTCTATAATAAATGCACTATCCATTTTTTAAGATTTAGAATTGTTAGTTGTAAACGGTATCTCAACCATACTTATTTTTTTTCTGTCTTGATCTCTACCTTCAAGGATTCCTTTTTCGGTTTCAATCACTACTTTTTCAAGTTTTCGGGTGTAATTATTTTGGTTAATAACCGAATCTTTTTCGAATTTTCTTGGTCCTTCAATAGTCCAATCAGACACTTCTTTTTTGTCAAATCGACATGTGTTACAGATAAAATCTTCTACTTCATGGTATTCATCTTTTCTAGCTGTAACTCTTTGAATTTCATTACCAAACATCCATAATGTTGTTTTTCCGCAACATCCTGGCGTGGTACATTCTCTGTGAGCGTTGAATGGTTTATTGAACCAAACTCTTGATTTGAATCGGAATGTTTTATCAGTTAAAGCACCAACCGGACAAACATCAATCATATTACCTGAAAACTCATTGTCAATGGCAGCTGAAATACATGTTGAAATTTGCGCATGATCACCTCTGTTTAGCACACCATGCAAACGGTTATCTGTCAGTTGATCAGCAACTTGCACACAACGTTGACAAAGGATACAACGATTCATGTGTAATTGAATTTTATCGCCAATATTTTCTGGTTCAAAAGTTCTTTTCTCTTCTATAAATCGAGATTGCGATTTACCGTGTTCAAAACTAAGGTTTTGCAAATCACATTCTCCAGCTTGATCACAAACTGGGCAATCCAATGGGTGATTAATTAATAAAAACTCGGTTACTGATTTTCGAGCCTCTTGCACACGGTCTGATTTTGTGCTTGCTATTTCCATACCGTCTTGACATCCTGTTACGCAAGAAGCTACAAGTTTTGGCATTGGTCTAGGGTCAGCTTCGCTACCTTTGGTAACATCTACTAAGCAACAACGGCATTTTCCGCCAGAGCCTTTTAATTTAGAATAATAACACATGGCTGGCGGAACAGATTCTCCACCAATCATACGAGCAGCCTGCAAGATCGTTGTTCCTGCTTCTACTTCAATTTCTTGACCGTCTATGGTTACTTTCATTATCTAATTTTTGTTTTTTTAGTATCTAGTCTATGTTTATTTGAATACAACTTGAAACTAAACGACTTGAAACTTGAAACTATTTTATATTATTTTTATTTCTTATTTTCTAAAAGGCTCATTAACAAAGTGATCTCTGTTTTTTACCTTTTCTGGAAAACGAATGTGGTATTCAAACTCGTCTTTAAAATGACGAATAGCAGCAGCTACTGGCCATGAAGCCGCATCACCTAATGGACAAATCGTATTTCCTTCTATTTTGGATTGAATACTCCATAACAATTCGATATCTTCTTCGCGACCTTGTCCATTTTCAATACGCCACAATACTTTTTCTAACCATCCAGTACCTTCACGACATGGGGTACATTGACCGCATGATTCGTGGTGATAAAAACGAGAGAAATTCCAAGTATTGCGAACGATACATGCTCTGTCATCATAGACAATAAATCCGCCAGAACCTAACATAGAACCAGTTGCAAAACCACCATCAGCCAAACTTTCGTAGGTCATCAAACGATCTTCACCAGCAGCAGTTTTATAAATTAATGGTTCTGGTAAAATGGGCACAGAGCTTCCTCCAGGCACAAAGGCTTTCAATGGTCGGTCGGTTTGCATACCACCAAGATACTCATCAGAATTCATAAATTCATAGACAGAAACTCCTAATTCAATTTCGTAAACACCAGGATTTTTTATATTTCCTGAAGCAGAGATTAATTTAGTTCCAGTAGATCTACCTATTCCAATAGTAGCATATTCAGCACCTGAGTTGTTTACTATCCAAGGCACAGCGGCGATACTTTCTACATTGTTTACCACGGTTGGATTTTGCCAAAGTCCTTTCACAGCAGGGAAAGGTGGTTTTATACGAGGGTTTCCTCTTTTTCCTTCTAAGCTTTCAATAAGTGCGGTTTCTTCGCCACAGATATAAGCTCCGCCACCAATTTGAACGTGTAGTTCTAAATCGAATCCTGAACCTAAAATATTTTTTCCTAACCATCCTGCGGCTTTCGCTTCAGCAATGGCTCTTTCAAGAATTTTATATACCCACATATATTCGCCACGAATGTATATGTAAGATAAGTTGGCTCCTAAAGCGTAGCTTGATGTAATCATTCCTTCTATCAATAGATGTGGAATGTACTCCATTAAATATCTGTCTTTGAAAGTTCCTGGTTCTGACTCGTCAGCATTGCAAACAAGGTGCCTTGGATTGCCTGATTTTTTATCAATAAAGCTCCATTTCATCCCTACAGGAAATCCTGCACCACCACGACCACGAAGTCCTGAGGTTTTTACTTCTTCGGTAACTTCGTCTGGAGTTAATGTTTTTAAAGCTTTTTCCACAGAGGCATAACCGCCATTTTGGCGATATACTTCGTAGGTTTTTATACCCGGAACATTAATTTTGTCTAATAATATTTTTCTTCCCATGATATTATTTATCGTGTAAAGTGATTTTACCTTCTTTACAATCAGATACTAATTGATCAATTTTTTCTTTGGTTAAATGTTCTTGATAGAAATCGCCCAATTGCATCATTGGTGCATATCCGCAAGCTCCCAAACATTCTACTCCACGCACTTCAAACATTCCGTCTGGTGTAGGTTCACCCACTTTTACGCCCAATTTATCGCAAGTATAATCCATTAAATCTTCTACTCCATTTTGGCAACATGGAGAAGTTTGACAAAATTCAAACATGAATTTTCCAATAGGTCGTTGATTGAACATGGTATAAAAAGTAACCACTTCATAGACTTCAATAGGTTTTATTTGCAGTATTTCGGCTACTTTGTTTTGTAGTTCAATACTTAACCAATTATCGTGAGCATCCTGTACCTCGTGCAAAACGGGTAATAATGCTGATTTTTGTTTTCCTGAAGGATAATGACTTATCAATTCATTGATGCGATTCATCAATGATTCGGTCATGTTTATCTCTTGTTTTATGTGTGATTTTTCCATAATTATTAAGCGTCTAATTCGCCCGCAATTACATTTAAACTTGATAATATAACGATTGCATCAGAAAGTAATGCTCCTTGAATCATTTCTGGATAAGCTTGATAGTAGATAAAACATGGTCTTCTAAAGTGAAGTCTGTATGGTGTTCTGCTTCCATCAGTAACAAGATAAAATCCTAACTCTCCATTTCCACCTTCAACAGCGTGATAAATTTCGGCAACTGGAACAGGCACTTCACCCATTACAATTTTGAAATGATAAATCAAGCTTTCCATATTGTGATATACGTCTTCTTTTGGAGGCAAATAATAATCGGGAACATCAGCATGATAAGGACCTTCAGGCAATTTATCTAATGCCTGACGGATGATGCTTAAACTTTCCCAAACTTCTGCATTTCTAACACAAAAACGGTCATAAGTATCTCCTGATTTCCCTACAGGAACAATAAATTCAAAGTCTTCGTAAGAACTATATGGTTGTGCTACACGCACATCGTAATCCACACCCGCTGCACGCAAGTTTGGCCCTGTAAATCCGTAAGCCATTGCTTTTTCAGCAGTTATCCCACCAACATTTACCGTTCTATCAATAAAAATTCTATTTCTTTCAAAAAGGTTTTCGAATTCTTTCCAAGCAACTGGAAACTCTTCTAAAAAGACTTCTAATTTACGGAAAGCTTCTGGCGACCAATCTCTTTCAAAACCACCAATTCTTCCCATATTTGTTGTTAATCTAGCACCACAAATTTCTTCGTAGATTTCATATACTTTTTCACGGAATTGAAATACATATAAAAATCCGGTATAAGCACCTGTATCAACTCCTAAAATAGAATTACAAATTAAGTGATCTGTAATACGAGCAAGCTCCATAACAATTACACGTAAATATTGTGCTCTTTTTGGCACTTCAATATCGAGTAATTTTTCTAATGTCATCCACCAAGCCATATTATTAATAGGTGATGAACAATAATTCATTCTATCTGTAAGAGGCGTAATTTGGTAAAATGGTCTGTTTTCGGCAATTTTTTCAAATGCTCTATGGATGTATCCAATGGTTGGCTCTGCCTCCACTATACGTTCTCCATCCATCAACAGTATATTTTGAAAAATACCGTGAGTAGCTGGATGCGTTGGTCCTAAATTTAGAATAGAAAGTTCGCTTCCATCTTCATTCAGCCTTTGCTCAATGATTTTAGCATAACGGTTTTCTGGTGATAATAGTAGTTCTGACATTTTTTTAATTGACAATTGACAATTGATAATTACAAATAATTTTCCTTTGTCTGTTAATTTAATTTTTTATTGAAACTAATGATGTTAATTATACCTTAATCAATTATTCATTAATTACTGTTCTTCCAAAGAAACGGTCGTCTTTATCTGTACGTCCGCTGTCTTCCATAGGAAACTCTTTTCTTAGTGGATGCGAAACCATCTCATCCATATTCAAAATTCGTTTCAATTGAGGATGTCCTTTGAAATTAATTCCATAAAAATCCCATGTTTCTCTTTCCATCCAATTAGCTGTAAGAAAAATATCGGTAATTGTATCCACTTCTGGATTTTCAGGAAGAAAAGTTCTCACTCTCAACCTTACATTTTCTATCCAATTATGTAAATGATATACTACCGAAAATTGATGTGCATCATCGTTTTCCGGAAAATGAACACCACACAAATCGGTTAAGAAATGAAAATTAAGTTCCTGATCGTCTTTCAAAAACTGAATCACTTCATGAATAACGTTTGGTGTTGCTTCAAGTGAAAATATATCTTTTTGCATTACAAAATTCAGCACGTTATTGCCAAATTTTTGCACCAATTTTTCTTGTATTTTTACCGTTTCTAATGCCATTTTTATAGGTTGTAAGAAGCTAATAATTCTTTATATTCTGGCGAACTTCTTCGTCTTACTGATTCATTTCGAACCAATTCTTGAAGTTGCATTACACCATCTACTATTTGTTCTGGTCTTGGTGGACAACCTGGTACATATACGTCAACTGGTATCACTTTGTCTATACCTTGTAACACAGAGTATGTATCAAAAACACCTCCTGATGATGCACAAGCACCTACTGCAATAACCCAACGAGGCTCTGACATTTGCTCATATACTTGACGTAAAATGGGTGCCATTTTTTTAGAAATTGTTCCCATAACAAGCAACATATCTGCTTGACGAGGAGAAAAACTTACACGTTCTGAGCCAAATCTTGCAAGGTCATAATGAGATGCCATTGTTGCCATAAATTCAATTCCGCAACAAGAAGTTGCAAAGGGTAATGGCCATAGTGAATTGGCACGTGCCATTCCTACTACATCATTTAATTTTGTTGCAAAAAAACCTTCTCCAGAAACTCCTTCTGGTGGTGCTACCATTTTTATATTTGAATCGCTCATTTTTTATTGAAATAAAAAAATTACTTGAAAATTATTCCCACTCTAATGCTTTCTTTTTGATGATATAGAAAAATCCTACCAACAATAAAAGCATAAATATCACCATTTTTATCATTCCTTCAATCCCCATTTCTTTGAAGTTTACTGCCCAAGGATATAAGAATATAACCTCAACATCAAACAGGACAAAAATGATGGCAACTAAAAAGTATTTTACAGAAAAAGGGATACGTGCGTTACCTACTGACTCAATACCACACTCAAAATTTTTATCTTTATTTACAGAATTTCTTTTTGGTCCAAGCTTGCCTGAAATAATAATTGTTCCTACAACGAAGCCAACAGCTAATAAAAACTGCATTAAAATTGGGAAATAATCTAATTGTGTTGATTGCATTTTGATTCTATTTAATTTAAAAAACTAAAATAGTTGCAAATATACATCGCATTATTTAATTCACAATAAAGTGATGTAGTTCGTTTGCAAATATTTTACTTAAAATAGCTTATTTAGAATAAATATAAATTATTTAAGTCGAAAACAAAAAAAACGCCTCGTTGCTGAGGCGTTTTACCATTTGAGGTAATCAAAAAATAATATATATTAGTCTTCGATAACTACTACTTGAGCAGCTACTTTACCTTTTCTTCCTTCTTCTTCTTCGAAAGAAACTTTGTCACCTTCATTAAGTGATTCAGCTCTTAAACCTGTAGCATGAACGAAAATGTCTTTTCCATTTTCATCATCTGTAATGAATCCGTAACCTTTTGATTCATTGAAAAATTTAACTGTTCCTGTGCGCATTTTGTAATGTAAAAATATTAATAATAAACAAATGTAATCTTTAAAATAATACAAAATGTTTTTTTAATCAATTATTTTTGAAAAATATTGATTTTCAGTATATTCCAAATCCTTATTCTTTCTTATCCAACTGAATATATAGCTCTTTTAATTGGGATTCATCAATGGTTGCAGGGGCATCAATCATGACATCACGACCCGAATTATTTTTTGGAAATGCAATAAAATCACGAATGGTTTCTTGGCCTCCTAAAATAGCAACTAATCTATCTAAACCAAATGCTAATCCGCCGTGTGGTGGTGCTCCGTATTGGAAAGCATTCATTAAAAATCCAAATTGCGCTTCGGCTTGCTCAGGGGTAAAACCTAAAAGAGTAAACATTCGGCTTTGTAAGTCTTTATCGTGAATTCTTATTGACCCACCACCTATTTCATTACCGTTAAGTACCATATCATAGGCATTTGCACGAACTTTTCCTGGTTCGGTGGTAATCAAATCCATATCCTCAGGTTTTGGCGAAGTAAACGGATGGTGCATAGCGTGGAATCTTTCACTGTCTTCGTCCCATTCTAAAAGAGGAAAATCAACAACCCACAATGGGGCAAACTCATCTGATTTTCGTAAACCTAGTCTAGTAGCGACTTCCATTCTCAGCGCGGAAAGTTGTGTTCTTGTTTTGTTTGCATTTCCAGATAGAATCAAAATCAAATCACCCGGTTTTGCTTTTGTAATTTTAGCCCATTTTTGTAAATCAGCTTCGTCATAAAATTTATCTACAGATGATTTTAAAGTGCCATCCAACTCATATTTTACATACACCATTCCAGATGCACCTATTTGTGGGCGTTTTACCCAATCAATTAAAGCATCGATTTCTTTTCTGGTATAATTTGCGCAACCTGGAGCAGCTATACCAACAACCAATTCAGCAGCATTAAAAACAGGGAAATCTTTGTGTTGCGCCACTTCATTCAATTCTCCAAATTTCATTTCAAATCGAATGTCTGGCTTATCATTACCATAGGTTTTCATTGCATAATCGTAGGTGATTCTTGGGAACTCAGCAACATCAATACCTTTTATTTCTTTTAATAAGTGACGGGTTAAACCTTCAAAAACATTCAAAATATCTTCTTGCTCAACAAATGCCATTTCACAATCTATTTGTGTAAACTCAGGCTGTCTGTCAGCTCGTAAATCTTCATCACGGAAACATTTTACAATTTGAAAATACTTATCCATACCGCCCACCATCAAAAGTTGTTTAAATGTTTGTGGTGATTGCGGCAAAGCGTAAAACTGACCTGGATTCATTCTACTCGGAACTACAAAATCTCTAGCTCCTTCAGGAGTTGATTTAATCAAATAAGGCGTTTCAACTTCGCAAAAATCAAGGTCAGAAAGATATTTTCTTACCTCCATAGCTACTTTATGACGAAAAAGCAAGCTGTTTTTAACGGGGTTTCTTCTAATATCTAAATATCGGTACTTCATTCGGATGTCCTCACCACCATCTGTATCATCTTCAATAGTAAAAGGTGGCAATAACGATTGATTTAAAACAGTTAATTTTGAAACCAAAATTTCAATATCGCCCGTTGCCATGTTTGGGTTTTTGGATTCTCTTTCAATAACAGTTCCAACAACTTGAATAACAAATTCTCTTCCCAACGATTTGGCTGCTTCAAACACCGATTTTTCAGTTCTGGTTTCATCAAAAATCAATTGCGTAATTCCGTATCTATCACGCAAATCCACCCAAATCATAAATCCTTTATCGCGTGATTTTTGTACCCAACCAGCAAGTGTTACCTCTTTATTAATATATGTGGCGTTTAATTGCCCACAGGAATGACTTCTATACATCTGAAAATATTTTTTTGCAAAAGTAAAAAACTTAAACCACAATTAAACCTAAAATTTTTTGTTAATATTGATTTTGATAAATAAATTTTATATTACTTTTGAATTGTATTAATGAAAATAACAAAATAATGAAAAAATTAATTGTTTTAGCTACTTTGACTATTGCAAGTTTAGGATGGTCACAAGAAAACATCATCAAATTTAAAGCTGATATTACCAATAAAAATGGTGACATTTTATTTATTAAAAATGGTCGAATGATTGTAAAAGAAATAAAAGGAGATTCCAACGGACACTTTGAAGGAAGTTTTGAAGCAAAAAACGGGATGTATTCTTTGTATGATGGTGTAGAATATGCCAGTTTATATTTAAAATCGGGTTACGATTTATATATGAAAATGGATGCTTCGAAATTTGACGAAACAATTACATTTACAGGAGTTGGTGCTGATGAAAATAATTTTTTAGCCAAAAAGACAATCAACGAAGCAGCATTTGATTACGATTCAATTTTAGAATTAAAAGAAGCCGAATTTAATACCGCAATCAGCTCTAAGTCAGCCGCATTCAAAAAAACACTGGAAAGCAGCAAGCTAGACGCCGATTTTATTGCAATTCAAAAAACACAAATTGAAGGCGAAGAAAAAGGAATCAAACAATACTACAACGAAAAACAAGCCAAATCAAAGTTTATAGCAACAACAGCTCCAACATTTGAGTACGAAAACCATGCAGGTGGCAAATCAAAACTTGAAGATTTTAAAGGAAAATACATTTATATTGATGTGTGGGCAACATGGTGTGGACCATGTCGGGCAGAAATTCCATCTTTAAAAAAAATCGAAGAAAAATACCACGGAAAAAACATTGCCTTTTTAAGCATTTCAGTTGATACCGATAAAGATCACGAAAAATGGAAAACATTCGTAACCGAAAAACAATTAGGTGGCGTTCAACTATTTGCAGATAAAAATTGGAATTCTGACTTCATCAAACACTTCGAAATCAACTCAATCCCTCGCTTTTTGTTAATTGATCCAACAGGAAAAGTTATAAATGCAGATGCCGACAGGCCGTCTAACCCAAAACTACAAAAAACATTGGATGCGTTATTGAAATAATCAATCCTAAACACAAATACAAATCCAGTTTTGACTCTTGTTGAAGCTGGATTTTTTTTTGGAGCACACCACCTGTTTTCAAAACACAAATTGTCCCGCTCCCGACGCTTCGGGACCTTTATCTTGCTCGCCCTACGGGACTTCGCAAGGATATCGGCTCTGTCGGGGCTATAATAGAAAAGTAGTTTTTCAAAAGACAAAATAGAAGAGAAATAAAATCAATTTTTTACAATCTCATAACCAAACAAATACACCAACCAATTCAAAAAAGAACCTAAAATTATACCTTATAAAGCATAAAATAAATAAAAACAAACAAATTATACTATAAAAGGTATAAAAAAGATAAAAATATAAAAAAATATAGCTTAAAAGGTATAATAAAACAAAAAAATAGTATATTTGCAGGGTAAAAGGTATAAAAATGAAAGAAAAACTAAACCCAATAAGCATACACGTCAAAAAAAAACGAAAACAAAACAAATTAACACAACCCGAACTAGCCCTAAAAGCAGGAGTAGGATTGCGTTTTTTACGCGACCTGGAACAAGGAAAAAAAAACCTACGAACAGACAAAGTAAACGACGTATTACGATTATTTGGCGAAACACTAGGAGTTGTAGCCCTAGAAAGAGAAACATTACTAAACAATGAATAGAACAGGAAACGTATATTGGAAAGAAAACCACTGTGGCAAAATTAGCGAAACAGACGAAGGATACACCTTTGAGTACAACAAAGAGTATCTAATAAATCCGCATGCACAAGCCATAAGTCCAACCTTGCCATTAACAGAAAAAACCTACCGAAGTAAAACACTATTTGCCTATTTTGACGGGTTAATCCCAGAGGGATGGCTGCTAGACATAGCCGAAAGAAACTGGAAAATAAACTATAAAGACAGAATGGGATTATTACTCACCTGTTGTAAAGACTGCATAGGAGCAGCAAGTATAAAAAAAGATGAAGAACTATAAAAAAAAATACTTCACTAATAAAAACGAATCTAGAGAGGTTGGCGAAAGCGAAACCTTTTATGGAAAGCGATGCCTATACTGCTATGAGCCATTAAAAGACTCCCATTCAGAATTACACGAAGCCTGTAACAAACGCTTTTTTGGACAACTAAACACACCACAACTAGACTACAATCTTGATAACCTACAAGAATTAGCCACCCAAATAATACAAAGCCAAATGGCAGTAACAGGCGTACAAGCAAAAGTATCCCTAAGTTTATACCGAAAACAAGAAAAAAATCTTGCGAAAAAACTAACAATAGTAGGATTATACGGGGACTACATACTAAAACCGCCAAGTGAATTTTATCCTGAATTACCCGAACTTGAAAGCGCAACCATGCACATGGCTGCAGCATGTGGGTTGCAAGTAGTACCGCACAGCTTAGTAAAACTTAAAGACGGAACAAAATGCTACATCACCAAACGAGTTGACAGAACACGAAAAGGGAAACTACAAATGGAAGACATGTGCCAACTTAGTGAACGACTAACAGAGGACAAATATAAAGGAAGTCATGAACAAGTGGCTAAACTAATATTAAAATACTCCAGTTCGCCATTGCTAGATGTTAGTAATTTTTATGAGCAAGTGCTTTTTTGTTTTTTTACAGGAAATGCAGATATGCACTTAAAAAATTTTTCATTGTTAGAAAAAGAAGACCAAGGGCTAGTGCTCTGTCCAGCATACGATTTAGTGCCAACAGCGCTGGTTAACGAAGCCGATACCGAAGAGCTTGCACTAACCCTAAATGCCAAAAAAAGAAAATTAAAATACAATGATTTTTTAGCAGCATTTGAAAAAAGCGGACTTAGTAAAAAAGTACTGGACAAAACCCTAGAACTCTTTGTGTATGCAAAGCCCGAAATGCTAAACGTATTAGAAAAAAGTTTTGTAAGCGATGAATTTAAAACTAAATACTCAAAATTACTAACCAAAAGATACGAACAGTTGGGGTTGTAAAAAATACCTTGAGTAAATAATAAAAAATTTTAGTATATATTTTGCCACAGATTTAACAGATTTTATCCGTTATAATCTGTGGTGTTTTTTTTTCAAAACTTGATACTAAAAAATGAGAAATAAATATAATGCTACTTAAATTAAAGGTGTTATTAGTTATTTTTTCTTAACCAAACAAAAAAAATAAAAATATCGTTTTATTAAAATAAGTCAAATAAATGTAATGTCCATTAACAATTTTCTTCTGAAAAACTACTTATCTATTTTAGAGCCGATATCCTTGCGTAGTTTACGGAGCAAGATAAAATGTCCCGAAGCTTCGGGACGGGACAAGATGGCATTTGGAAACGAGTTGTGTGCTGCTAAAAAATAATAGTCCCTTTGCATTTAAATAACAATAAGGATGTAACTTTGTATAAAATTTTTACAATGAAAAAGATCTTTTTACTTTTGTTTTTTACGGCTTCGTTTACGCTTTTTTCGCAAAAAGAGTTGCTTAAATCAGGTCCAATGGTGGGGTATTGCGAAATGAAGGAGGCCATGATATGGGTGCAAACTTCGCAAGAGTGTAGTGTGCGAATTGACTATTTTGCAATGGACAAGGTGAAGGAAGTTTTGTCGTCGGAAACTCATAAATCAAATAGCAGCAATGGGTTTACTAATCATCTTGTTTTAAATAAGTTACAGCCCGGAAAGGAGTATCATTACGATGTTTTTTTGAATGGTAAAAAAGTTGTTTTGCCTTACAAAACTTCGTTTTTGTCTAAAAAATTGTGGCTTTGGAGAGAAGACGCACCCGATTTTACCGTGGCTTTTGGTAGTTGTACTTATATAAATGAAGAAGCGCTTGACCGACCTGGAAAAGGCTACGGAAGTGGTTATGAAATTTTTGAAAGTATTCATGCCAAAAAACCAAACATTATGCTGTGGGGTGGCGACAATACGTACTTACGAGAGGCCGATTGGGACAGTAAAACCGGCATTTACCACAGGTATTCGCACTCTAGGTCTATAAAAGAGTTGCAACCTTTGTTGGCGAGTTCTCAAAATTTTGCTATTTGGGACGATCATGATTTTGGACCTAATGATGGCGATAGAAGTTTTTATTACAAGTATGAAACCCAAAATGCGTTTAAAGATTTTTGGGCAAACAAATCGTATGGAATTGATGCCAACCAAAAAGAAGGGATTTTTTCTACTTTTAATTGGGGCGATGCGCAGTTTTTTTTGCTAGACAACCGTTTTTTTAAATCGCCAAACGACCGATTGACTGGTGAACGAACCATTCTTGGCGCTACTCAGTTGGAATGGTTGATTGACGCTTTGGCAAGTTCAAGTGCTGCTTTCAAAATCATTGTTATTGGTGGTCAGGTGCTTAATACTTCGGCACGATATGAAAATTACGAAACCTATCCGCAAGAAAAGCAAAAACTTCTTTCCGAGATTCAACAAAATAAAATAAAAGGCGTTGTGTTTCTTTCGGGCGACAGGCATTTTTCGGAATTATCAAAACTAACTAGAGAAAGTACTTATCCGCTTTATGATTGGACGGTTTCGCCCTTAACATCGGGTGTTGGAAATTCGTACAAAGATGACGTTAACAAAAACCGTGTAGAAGGTAGTTTGTTTGCTCAAAACAATTTCGGAATCCTTTCATTTTCAGGTAACAAAGCAAACAGACAGTTAACCTTAACCCTGTTTGACGTGCAAGGAAACGAACTGTGGAACAAAATAATCTCTAAAAAAGAGTTGGAGTAAATTAGTAATTATTCCTGAACCAAACTTTCATCCATTCGCGTTTCAATACCAAAAAAGCAACTTGATGCGACATCTCAAAAACGTCGGTCCCGTCAAGTTGTTTTACTTGCTCTTCGGGCACGTCAACAATGTATAAAAGGTTCAAATATTCAGCAAATTTATACTGAATAAGGCGGTATATTTTATCGTGCAACGCACTTTTTAATTCTTCTGGTAAAATAGACAAAGGCAAATCAATTGCTTCATTAGCAAAATTAAAATCTTTGTTCAATTGTTCAATTAGTTTTTGGTACAATTGTCCTTTTTCGGCTTCGGTCAATAAATGATCAATGGTTGCCGGAGCGGTAAAATTAGACATTACGATTCATTAATTTTTCGCCAAACAATCTCAAAACTGTTTTTTTATCAGCCCCAACATTCATTTGTTCCAACGTTTCAAATGCCTTAAAAGTATAATCTTCAATCGCTTTTTGAGTTGCGTTAGCAGCACCCGAAGCAATAAATAATTCTTTTACCGAATTTATCTTGTCGGTGCTATCCTGAGGATGAATTGAAAACAGATGTGATAACTGCTTTTTATCTTCTTCACTCGCAAATTCTTTTGCTTTTAAATACAAAAATGTTTTTTTATTTTCAATAATATCACCACCTACTTGTTTTCCAAACGTTAAGGGATCGCCATAACAATCCAAATAATCATCTTGTAACTGAAAAGCGATACCTAAATTTAACCCAAAATCATAAATCAAATTCGCATTTTCATCGCTTGCTTTAGCCACCAAAGCGCCCATTTTCATTGCAGCACCAACCAAAACAGCCGTTTTGTACTCAATCATTTTTAAGTATTCGGCAATAGTTACATCGTCACGCGTTTCAAAATCAACATCGTACTGTTGCCCTTCGCACACCTCCAAAGCCGTTTTACTAAACAATTTTGCCAAATCCCTAAAAATAATTGGCTCGTACTTCTCAAAATGCTGGTAGGCCAAAATCAACATCGCATCGCCCGACAAAATTCCTGTATTTACATCCCATTTTTCGTGCACCGTTTCATTACCTCTTCGCAACGGCGCATCGTCCATAATATCATCATGAACCAACGAAAAATTATGAAAAACCTCAATCGCAGTAGCTGCCTCAATCGCCTCTTTACAGTCAACATCAAACACCTCAGTTGCCATCAAAGTCAACACCGGACGCATTCGTTTGCCTCCCAACGACAAAATATAAGCTATCGGATCATACAAATTTTTAGGCTCTTTTGTCAAAGTTAACCCCTCAAAATACTTAGAAATAACCTCCTGATAATACGAAATTGAATGCATTTTTTTATACAAATTTATTTGAACCACAAAAATAGACTTTTTTATCTAAATCATCTTTATTTTTTTTGCATGCCCCCAATTGCCAGAAACGTAGTTTGTGCTTACTGGCAATTGGGGTCGGGCTTTCGGCTATATCTTTTACTTGCCCCGAAAAAAGGGCAAGTAAAAGGATGCCGCCTCAATCCCTCATGCGGCCCGGTTTTCATAACCAATTTAGATCTAAAATGTTAATTAATTATTAATAAGTTAAAATACTATGGAAACTATTTTGGTGTTTAAAGTTTCCGCGCTATCTTTGCATCCTATTACAACATCACCATGAAAGACAAAATCATCAACAAAGCAACCGAAATGTTTCTCAAACTGGGATTCAAAAGCGTTACTATGGACGATATTGCCAGTGAAATGTGTATGTCAAAAAAAACAATTTATAAATATTTCTGCCAAAAAGAAGCACTAATAAACGAAACAACCGAAGCTTTTCATAACGATTTTCAGCTCGGCATTCAAAAAATAATTGATCAAAATTTCAACGCAATTCAAGAAAACTTTGAAATCAGAAAAATGTTCAAAGAAATGCTTCAATCCACAGACACATCACCTGCCTACCAACTCAAAAAACATTACCCTGAAATATATTTAAAAGTTGCAACACGCTCTACCAATCATTGCAAATCAGTTTTTGAAGCCAATATCGAAAAAGGAATAAAAGAAGGATTATACAGAGCAGAGTTAACTATTTCATCCTATGTTTATTTTTATTACACACTAATTTTTGCAATAAACGAAAATACCAGCTCCGAAAAAGAAGCTAAAACTCTAGAGTTGCAAGCCTTAGAATACCACATTCGCGCCCTAGCAACCCCGAATGGAATTACCGAATTAGAAAATCAATTAGCAAACCCTAAATATTTAATTAATGAAAAATAAATTTGTTCTATTTTTGATGCTTATTACTGCTACCGCATTAGCTCAAGAAAATAAAGGAAGTTATTCTTTCTCGCTCAAAGAAGCCGTTAACCATGCGCTACAAAACAACTATTCGGTAATTAATGCCAACAGAGATATTGAAGCAGCCAAAAAGAAAAAATGGGAAACAACAACTATGGGTTTGCCACAAATAAATGGGAGTTTGGGTTATCAAAACAATATTGAAATCCAAAAATCATTAATACCAGCCGAAATTTTTGGAGGCACTCCAGGTACGTTTCAAGAAGTAGCTTTTGGTGTAAAACATAACATGAATGCAAACCTTACATTAAGTCAGTTAATTTTTGACGGTTCGTATTTAGTTGGCTTACAATCAGCTAAAACCTACCTTCAAATTTCAGAAAATGCAAAAATAAAAACCAATCAAGAAATCACTGAAATGGTGGTTAATTCTTATGGAAACGTTCTTTTGGCAGATGAAAGCATTCTGATTTTAGGAAAAAACAAGCAAAACCTTGAAAAAACGTTGTTTCAAACCAATGAAATTTTTAAAAACGGATTGATAGAAGAAGAAAATGTTGAACAACTTCAAATAACATTAACGTCATTAGATAATTCATTAAAAAATGTAAACCGCCAACGAACAATTGCTGCGGGAATGCTGAAATTATTACTAGGTATAGACCTTAACGACGAATTAATTTTAACCGAAAAATTAGAAAACGTATCGCAAAACAATATTGATTTAGCTTTGTTAAACGAACAATTTGATGTCAATAATTCTATCGATTATAAAATTGGTAAAAACCTCGAAACATCAAAAGAATTATTATTAAAATTAGAAAAAAGTAAAGCATTACCATCAATTGGAGCAGCTTTAAACTTTGGTTACAATAGTTTTGGAAGTCAATTTAATTTTCTTTCGAGCAACCAAAAATGGTTCAATTTTTCTAACGTAGGTGTTCAAATGTCAATTCCAATTTTTAGCAGTTTCGGACGAAGATCAAGAACTCAACAAGCACAAATAGCTCTGGATCAATCCAAAACCGAATTAACTCAAACCCAACAAAAACTACATTTGCAATTTGACAAAGCAAAAAGCGATTATGAGTTTACTTTGGAACAATTAACGAATGCCAAAAGCAACTTAAAACTAGCCGAACGCATTGAAAACAAGAACCAAATCAAATTTAAAGAAGGATTAGCAACAAGTTTTGAATTAACAGAAGCCCAACGACAATTGTATGCAACGCAACAAAATTATTTGCAAGCAATGCTTGATGTAATCAATAAAAAAGCAACCTTAGAAAAGCTATTAAACAAAAATTAATTTAACTATTTATGAAATATCAAACTCAAAATAACTACAAAATGGCAAACAAAATCATGGTATTTACTGCAATTGCATTCCTTGTAATGTCTTGTGGTAACAAAGACAACGCTCCAACTATTGACCAATTAGTTGAAGCTAAAAACAGCAAGGAATTACAAGCAAAAAAATCTTTATTGCAAGCCGATTTGGAAAAAATTGAAGCTGCACTTACAACATTAAACGTAAAAAAATCGGAAGCCTTAGTATCGGTTGCGACCATAAAAGATACTCTGTTTAATCATTATTTAGACATTCAAGGTAACGTAAACACCAAAGAAAACATTTTGATTCAGCCCGAAATGCCAGGTACATTAATTGCATTAAATGTAAAATCAGGACAAAGGGTGAGTAAAGGTCAAGTTTTAGGCAAAGTAGATGATGGCGGATCAAGCCAACAAGTAGCTAGTTTGGAAACACAATACCAATTGGCTAAAACTACATTTGAACGTCAAAAAAATCTTTGGAATCAAAAAATTGGTTCAGAAATTCAGTACCTCCAAGCACAAACCCAAATGCTAAGCTTACAACGTTCTGTTGCCCAAGCAAAAGCGATGCTTGCCAAAACGGTTATTCGTGCGCCTTTTTCAGGAACAATTGATGATGTTTTTGTTGAAAGAGGTCAAGTAGTTGCAGCTGGCCCACAAGGGTTAATGCGTATTGTAAATTTGAATAATATGTATGTATCAACCACCGTACCTGAAAGCTACATCGGAAAACTAAAAGTAGGTACACAAGTGGATGTTTTTATAACATCTTTAAACAAAAACTACAAAGGAAAGGTTAGACAAGTAGGAAATTTTATCAACCCAAGCAACAGAAGTTTTGGTATTGAAGTAAGTATTCCAAATCCTGATAACTTATTACGACCAAACCAAGTAGCCAAATTAAAAATAATTGATTATACGGTAAAAAATGCAACTGTGGTTCCAACAAATGTGATTCAGGAAGATGGCGATGGAAACAAATTTGTTTTTATAGCAACCGATACCAAAGGAAATACAGCTACAGCTAAAAAAACAGTAGTCAAGGTAGGAAAATCATCTATGAATGTAACTGAAATTTTAAGTGGTTTGTCAGTTGATGATGTAATTGTTACCGAAGGTGTAAACAGTATTGCAGACGGAATGAAGCTGAATTTTTAAAGCCCCCTAACCCCCACACGAGCGAAAGCGAACTGGCGAAGCAAAGGGGGTATTAGCAGCTTTGAAAAGAAGTTTAAGTCATAAAATCATATTATTGAGTATTAATATAAATTCCTATTGACCCCTAGTAGGAGTTCCCCCTTTGGGGGTTAGGGGGCTTATATGAGTCACAAAAACAAAGAATTCGGAATATCGAGTTGGGCTGTAGATAACAGAGTTACAGTATATATCTTAACGTTGCTTATTGTTGTTACAGGTGTTATTGCCTATGTAACGATGCCTCGTGAAGATTTCCCAGAGATCATCGAAAATAAAATATACATTTCTTCTGTTTTCCCAGGAAATTCAGCAGAAGATGTTGAAAAATTAATTATTAAACCGCTTGAAAAAGAAGTTAAAAACATCACTGGTGTAGAAAAAATTACTTCTAATTCCTTTCAAGATTACGGAATGATTATTGTCGAATTTTCGGATAAAGTATCTATTGAAGATGCAAAAACCAAAATTAAAGACAAAGTAGATGTTATCAAAGCAGATACCGATTGGCCAAATTTAGATAACGGAAGCAAGGTAGAACCGAGTGTTTTCGAATTAAATATTTCGGAAGAAGTGCCTATTTTGAATATCAATTTAAAAGGAAATTACACCACGCAACAACTAAAAAAATACGGAGAATTGCTTCAAGATGATATTGAAGAAATTAAAGAAGTAAAAAAAGTTGATATTTTAGGTGTTGATGATAAAGAAGTAGAAATTGCCGTTGATATTTTCAAAATGACAGCAGCTCAGGTTTCTTTTGACGAAATCCAAAATGCGGTAAAGTATGAAAATATGACGCTTTCGGGTGGGAATTTAATTTCGCAAGGTTCTCGTAATAATATCCGAATTGTAGGTGAAATTAAAGATCCTAAGGAATTAGAAAACGTAATTGTAAAATCTTTCGGAGGAACGGTTTATTTAAAAGACATCGCGGTTGTAAACTTTAAAGAAAAAGAAAAAACAACGTATGCTCGTGAAAAAGGGCAAGAAGTGGTGATGCTAAACGTGAAAAAACGTTCCAATCAAAACATGATTTCTGCCATTGAGCAAGTAAAAGAGAAACTAGAAAAAGCAAAAGAATCGTATTTGCCTTCTAATTTAACTATTGAACTTTCTAACGACCAATCTTCTCGTGTAGAGCACCAAGTGGACGAATTATCGAACCATATTATTTTCGGAATTGTATTGGTAATGATTGTTTTAATGTTTACGATGGGTTTACGAAATTCATTGTTTGTTGGAGCAGCCATCCCGCTTTCGATGTTAATGGCGTTCACCATTTTATCGGCTTTTGGGTTAACCCTAAACACGATGGTACTTTTCGGATTGGTAATGGGATTAGGAATGCTTGTGGATGACGGAATTGTAGTTGTTGATAACGTATTTGCCAATATGCAAAAAGGAATGGATAGAGTTTCCGCTTCAAAAATTGGTATTGGCGAAATCGCTTGGCCAGTTATTTCCTCAACAGCAACTACTTTGATGGCGTTTTTACCATTTGCTTTATGGCCTGGAACTATGGGAAAATTCATGAAATATTTCCCAATTACTTTAACGGTTACGCTTACGGCTTCGTTATTTGTAGCGATGGTAGTAAATGCAGCAATGACAGGTGGTTCAATGGATACCGAAGACCGAAATGTTACTAATAAATCGGCAAAATTATATACTATTATATTTAGTGTTATAGCAATTGTTTTCATTCTTATAGGAAATTTGTCAGATATAAAATTCGTAAGAGCAGTTGGACATTTAGCAGTAATGTCACTAGGATTAATGTGGTTGTATAAAATTAAATTATACCAATGGACGCAAGATTTTCAATACAACTTTTTCCCGAAAATGGAAAACAAGTACAAAAATTTCTTAGCTAAAATTCTAACTGGAAAAAGAGCTTGGTTGGCATTAGGAACGATTATTGGAATGCTAGTTTTGTCTTTCGTTTTGGTTAAATTCGTTTTCCCAAGAAAAGTATTGTTTTTCCCTGACAATATTCCAAATCAAGTTATTACGTATATCGAATATCCGCAAGGAACAGATATTGCAAAAACCAACAAGGCAACTTTGTTTGTTGAAAAACAGGTAATTGCTATTTTAAGCAAATACGTTGAAAATGATAAAAACTACTTAGCCGAAAGCATTGTTTCGCAAGTGGGTGTAGGTGCTGGAAATCCAAATGTAGATGCGGGTTCGGCTTCTGAAACGCCATACAAAGGAAAAGTAACCGTAAATTTCTCGGAATATAAATTCCGACAAGGAGTTAACACGACTGTAGTTTTAGATGAAATTCGTGCCAAAGTAAAAGGTGTCGCAGGCGCTACCGTTACGGTTGAAAAAGATTCAAATGGACCTCCAGCTGGGTATCCAATTAGTGTGCAATTAACAGGAACCGATTATCAAGAAATGTTGATAGAAGCCGATAAAATGATTGCTTTTATTAATTCTAAAAACATTCAAGGTATTGAGCGTTTAAGTGTGGATGTAAACAAAGACAGTCCAGAGTTAGAAGTAAAAGTAGATCGTGTAAGTGCAGGAAGCTTAGGCGTTTCAACAGGGCAATTAGGGTTTAATTTGCGTCGTTCAGTATATGGTCAGGAAATCTCAACTTATAAAGAAGGCGATGACGACTATAATATTACGATGCGTATGCAAGACGACCAACGTAAGAACGAAAATGTGTTGTTCAATCAATCTTTAACGTTCCGAAATCAAAATAACGGACAAATGATGCAAGTGCCAATTTCGGCAGTTTCGCAAACCAATAAAACCACAACTTACAATCAAATCAAAAGAAAAAACCAGAAACGTATTATGACGGTCTATTCTAATGTTTTGACAGGTTATAATGGTGATGAAATTACGAAACAAATTGAATCTGAATTAAAATCGTATAAATTTCCGAAAACGGTGAGTTATTCGTTTTCTGGTGTACAAGAAGAACAAGGAAAAAACCAAAGTTTCTTACTATATGCGCTATTCTTAGCCTTAGCTGGAATTACAATTATTATTGTATTACAATTTAATTCAGTGTCTAAAACTATGGTAATTTTATTTACTGTTTTATTGAGTTTTAGTGGTGTTTTCTACGGATATGTAATTGCCAATATGGATTTCGTTATCTTAATGACGATGATGGGAATCATTTCGTTAGCCGGAATTGTAGTGAAAAACGGAATTGTATTAATGGACTTTTTCGTCTTATTATTAGATAAAAAAGTAGCCGATAACAACCTTAAAAGCCACGACGATTTATCATTAGAAGAAATAAAAGACATCATTATAGAATCTGGAAAAAATCGTTTAAGACCGGTATTATTAACAGCATTAACCGCCATTTTAGGATTAATTCCGTTAGCGATTGGATTAAATTTCGATTTCTTCTCGTTAATTACCGAATTTAACCCACACTTATATATGGGTGGCGATAACGTAATTTTCTGGGGACCTTTAGCATGGACAATCATCTTCGGATTAACCTATGCTACTGTTTTAACTTTAGTTATGGTTCCCGTGATGTTCTACTTGGTAAAACGAGTGAAATATTGGTTACGTGACAGAAGAACTGCACGATTAGCTTCAGAAAGCTAAAAATCAAATACATAGCAAAAAAAAGGGTTCGCAATTGCGAGCCCTTTTTTATACTTCAGAAATTCAAAAACAGAATTGTAATCCAAAAAAATAGTTAGTTTTTATCAGCAACTTGTTGATTGCTCCAGCTTTTTGAAGCCACAACAACATTGTTATCATAATCAACTTCATTCAAAGAAGCATTATTCCAAAAAAACCATTTACCCACTTTTTTTCCGTTTTCATACTCAGCAATCGATTTTTTACTTCCGTCTGCATGGTACGAAACCCATTTACCTACAAGCAACCCGTTTTTAAAAAAACCTTCCTGTTCAACAGTCCCGTTTTCATAAAAATAAGTAGCCTTTACCATTCCGTTAACTTCCTCCAATTGAGGCGATTTGCTTTGTCCAACAGACAAACCAGTTACCATCAGTGCTGCAATCAACATAAATTTTCTCATAACATTTGGATTTTAATAGTTACTAAACTTAGGCAAATATACAGCTTTATTTACAATAAAAAAACATTTACTTAACAATTTGGTAACATTAAATAAAATTTAACATTTCCTTCATCTTTTTTTTTCAGAAGCACACAACCCCGTTTCAGTAGTCATTTTGTCCCGCTCCCGACGCTTCGGGACCTTTATCTCCTTCGCCCTGCGGGACTTCAGGAGGATATCGGCTCTGTCGGGGCTACAACAGACATGTAATTTTTCAGAAGACATTATGCTAATGAGT
>Ga0247722_10000563_pt1 | contig 22229 bp, 16 predicted proteins | sample MSEWelMarce3H_FC_FD_189094 | JGI IMG/M metagenome (GOLD analysis project Ga0247722, IMG submission 189094) | Subsurface sediment microbial communities from gas well in West Virginia, United States - MSEEL Well Study Marcellus 3H_FC | ecosystem: Environmental > Terrestrial > Deep subsurface >... | reverse complement strand
GCTGGGGCTGTGACTGGGGCTGGGGGCGTGTATTGTTGTGGAATAGGTCTATAGAGAGGAACAGGGTTGTTATTATTTGCCATTTGATTACCTCTAAGAACCGTATTGTATAATCCATTAATATGATTTATATTTGAAATCATGCGGTCACGTGCTTCACTGCTCAACGGCTGTGTAATCATTGAATGTGCTCTAGCAGTCATTATTGCGGGTGTGTCTCGCTGATTTTCAACACGTGGGGGTAGGTTTCCTCCTACACGTGGGTGTAGGTTTCCTACTTGTGGGTGTAAAATCTCACGAGTTACTGCTCGAATACCAGCAGTTAATTCATACGGGTTTATAAAATGTCCAGAAGTGACCGTCGCGAATGTTAAATTGTAATACCTACACGCCATTTCCGTTAATAAATCAATCAAATGTTGTTTATTTCCGTCAATACTGTTTGTAGTTAAAGTTTTATTTTTAAAATCTTCGATCGACATTTTTATATGAAGAACTGTAAACCTATCATTCAATATCATCTTAATGCTTTCATTAAACTCATCTCTCGTTAAGCTATGGCGTTGCGAAGCGGAATAAGTAGATTGTATAAATCTGATTATTTCATCTTGTTTCACACGGGTAGAAGGATGAGAACAGCTGATTCTTGTATGGTTACTTGCTCTACAAAAGATACACGGCATTTCCTACTGTATTGTGTGTAAGGAAAAGAGTCTGTGAAATAATAAAGAGTTGAAATGGATTTACCAAAACATATAATACACCTATCAAAAAACAAAAAAAAACAATCAATTTTACAAAATAAATAACAATAACAACAACAAGACAATTCAAGATTAACCATTTAACGCGCAAATCAACACATTAATTAAATACAGTATTTACAATGGCAAATTTACTTTGTTACGAAGTATGATGTTATTTTTTATAAAATACTAAAAAATAGAATATTATAAAATGGTTGTTTCAAATAAGGGTTAATAAACTAGAGGAGAGTGACAACAAAGTACAGTTTATATATTTCCGAAGCTTGGTGGAAGAAAATTACACAGTTCCACCGGTTGAACCAAACCCACCCGTTCGTGTTGTCGTTGTCAATTGTTCTTTATTTGTCAATAAACTAACATATATAGGTAAAAGTAACGGGTGACATATTTGAACTAATCTTATTCCAGATTCAATCTTGTATTTCGATTCACTACAAGTTAAATAGCGAAACGCACATAACAAATTATTCCTATATCCTGAATCGATTATACCAACATGGTTTGATAACATTAATTGTGTTTTAGCCATACTTGATCGCGGATATAAATAATACCCAGTAGGTATATATTCTACTATATCAATCGGTTTCTCTGGATCAGGATCTACATTCTCGCAAGTTTTCGGTAAAAACTCCCACATTTGTGCTCTAATACCTAAATCAACCATCTGTGTTTGAAATGGAATTGTAAATTCGACATCCTCTGGTATAAAAAGATCGAATCCGGCGTTTGGATAAAGATTATTGTCTAGATCGTTGTTATGTTTTTCAATATGTGCCTTGTATTTCTCCAACAATTCTGGACGCGTCTCATCCACGAAAATCTCCAATAATACGTAATCCATGCTTATATCAATATATTAATATATAATCGAATTCTTTAAGTGTTTACAAATATAATAACAATATTTAGAATTATCATTGTTTACAAAAACATCCATACTATCTACGTTAAAAGGTTAAAAAAAAAATATAATATATTATTATTCTCTTCACTCGTAATTAGGCACATAATGGACAAATCAACCATAATGAGAACATTTAATAAACACTTTATTGAATTTATAGATGATATAATAGGGATTTTCCCGGAAAAGAAGGAAATACAAATTGCCAAAGTCGGGTTTGAAACACTAAAGCATTCAAACCCAACCATTATTATTCGTATGTGGTATTCTCATATTTATCAAAGATATGGAAATGCGGTTGATAACGGCGATATTGATTTTTTCTTTAATAAAGATTATAATGTCGATTTAGTTGATTCAGAACAAAATAATGAAATAATAACATTTATAGAAGAGTTCCGTGAACCATTACGAAATATGAATTCTATTAACAGAAATCATTCTATTAAATATATACAAAATTTAAGTCAAATGTCTCTTATGTATAACGAGTTTGGAACAACAACTACATAAATCATCAAAGAACAATACTATTTTCGCAATTTTTAGTTTTTAACCATTTACGGATTTGTCAGTAAGGGGAACATAAGTGTTTTGTAACGAGCGGTATATATAGTTAATACTATATATGGTTTCATTTTATTATTGTATAAGAAAAATAATAAAATGAAAAGTCACGAAATGTCAACCACGAAACGTCAACCACGAAACGTCAAAGATGTAAATAATGTTGAATATTTTATAAAATGGGTTGTTTCGCGATTCCGGTATTTTTACAAACTTCAAATATTTTACATATTTGAAACCACGTATATTGTGAATATCGTATACAACATATACAATAAATAAAAAGTTAATCAGAGTATTAAATCATTAACGGATGTAAAAAGTATAAAGTATACTAATTGTAATTATTTATATAAAATAAATGGAAACCCAAATAAACCGAATCGAACAATTAAAACAAATTCAACAGGAAGCACTTGAGTTATTTGCGCGTAAAAACGCTGACTATGGAGACGCTTTCGCACAATATGGAACAATAGGTGTATTAATCAGAATAGAAGATAAACTAAAACGAGTAATGTCAATTTCAAATAATTCTATAGTATTAGTAAATGATGAATCAATAAGAGATACTTTAATCGATTTACATAATTATTCTGCTATGGCATTAATGTTGTTAAATGAATAATTTTATTAATTCTTTACTGGTTTATATCGACATTTTTACAAATTTCAAATATAGTGGTAGTATCTTATACAATCTATACAAATAATAAAACATATTAACCATTGAATACACAGATTTAATTGACAAAGAGTTAATTCTCCAAACATTTTGAAACAATTTATCCTATACAACATAAAACCACTGTAAATAATTAACCCTTTAACATTTTACAAACATCAAATATTTTATCTATTTTAAAATATTTGATACAAATCATGGTCTAGTATATTATATTTACCAAGTAAAATAATAAAATCATTTATCCTTGAATCCACGGGTTCAATCGTTAACGTTTATTTTTATTTTCCGCTATTAAATCATAATTTAACCAATATAAAAGAGTTTTTATAGGCATTTCCCATACATATTCATATACAAAATTACGAGTTATTTTTTTCTTCTGTCCCGCCTTTAAAAACGGTAAATATACATTATAATGTAAATGGTTAATATGAAAACTGTATTGATAGGGTATATTTCCAGTTAAACACTCGGGGGTTTTTAAAATATATTTATTTACGTAATACCAATAAATAGTATTAACAAATGTATTAAACTCTTCCTCGAATTTCAAAAATAAACCAGTGTATTGTGGGAAAAAGTAAATAAATTCGGCGAAACGATTTGTTAAAAGCAATTCGTAATATTTATATTTGTAACTGGGGTGATTACCTCGTAATTCTTTGAGATATTTATATGTATTATTTTCCACCTTTGTTCGGGTTCCTGTTTCTGTATCGGTAATCATAATTCCCATCATATAGTTTGTTTCGTCTTCATTAATACTACTAAAATTATTCTCAGAAGATTGTGAAAAGATTGCTATAGCATCACCCGTTTTTATATTTCGTATTTCAATCTCTCTATTAATATCATTATAACTCGTAGCATTTTCAAAAATTACAGGAAACTTAATATTTGACTTTGGTAAAATGTTCCATTTCATAAAAATCGTTTGTGGGATATACTTCACTTGCCATTCGCCCGTTTTTTCATAAACCGCAACCAAATAAAGTGTCGGACGTAAAACGGTATGAACAATATGGTTCTCTGGATGTTTAAGCACGAAACTATAAAACATATTTTTATTTAAATTTGCCGTTTCATCAAACCCGTCATTATCAAAAGCACCTACGACATCTATAAACATTTCTTTAAATGTTTTTTGTTTTTTTACCAATGGATTTTTAAAATATGTATAATTTCCTGAAACCGCCTTTTTCGTCGAAATTTCCCATTTCATCTCCTCTGTATCCCACCAAAGATTAATCATCGTTCCTTCAATCATTTCCGTAATAATAAACTTTGAATCGCTCAACGAGTCCTCCAATGTTTCGTATTTTTCTTTGAAAGAATTGAAAGAAACCGATTTCGGCAAAGAAAACGACAATAAACGACTTTCATCTCCATTTAAAATCGCAGATCGTATTGTTCCTTCGGGTGAAATACCCGATTCAAATACACATTCTTCTTCCAATCTTTCATATTCCTCTTCGTCCTCAGAAAATTTAACCAATGCTTTCGGTAAATCAGCGGATACAACCGTATATGTTAACGGTATTAATGATTGGGTCTTTATTGTTATCTTCTTTTTAAAATGGGGGTTTAACTTTGCGATCGATTGAATATTATAATAATGTTCCATTTGTTAAATTTTACAAGTAAGTAAATAGATGAAAATAACTATATTATATATTCGACAATTTCTTTATACTTGTTTTAGAATAAACCGACGTTTTACATCAGGAATAATTGTATCACGTAAAAAGTCGATTAATTCAACTGTATTTTTTTTATATACTTCATTATTTGATATTATTTCTTGGATTCGTTCTTTCATTTCTTTGAGTTCAGTATATTTGAAAGAAGGGGATATAATACTAAATCGCGGGGGGTGATTCTTTTCAATCAATGTAGGAGAACGTATATAAAATATATAATCTTGTATGTTTCCACCTCCCAAATAAAGCCAGTTCACCCCTTCTACCATATTTTTTAAAGTGGTTGAATTAAATAAGATTATAGGTATTTGAACTTCAATCGAGATTACCCAATAGTCTAAATTCGTTAAATAATAGTCTTCGCTATATATCAATGTTTCTAAAGAAACCGCACCTTTAGTTACTTTTTCAATGAGTTCTATCTTTCCTTCTTTCTTTAAAATATACAATATCTGTTTTTCATATGTTTTTATATATTTGGAATATCCAATCCATAATATTTTACGTATAAGTTGAACGGTGATTTCACCTTTACCTTCTACCCGTCTTTGTAATATATATATTATTGGGGAATAAGAACAAATAACCGTATTTTTAAACCCTATTTCTTTAGTTCTCGGGTTTGATGTAAACTCACTGCTCCAGGTTCCGGCGACAGAACGTATGGAATTTACACAGTATTGATCATCCTCGTCGTCTTCATTCGCCTCATCTCCATTATTCGTATCTTCTATTTCTTTTTGTGTAAATTTGTTGCTGTAGGGGTCGGTTATTGCCGGTTCAGCATAACTATATTCCGTATTGTGTATTTGGGGGGCAACGTTAAATGGGCGAATATCTTTAAAATAATCGTGTGTAAGCAACGAACGTAGAACTAAAAATTCGTCATTATTAATATTATATTGTTGATTTGGAATACTTAGAAAATATTTCGGTTGAAATAGAAATAGTCGTATTCTGGAATATCTTAATATCTCATCCGCTATCTTCGCATAATACAATATTTCATTGTCGTAATTATTAATTAAGTTAAATTTGGGAAGTATTAATGACCCCTCGCCACCGCCATTATTCGGGTAACCTATACTATACCCTATCGGATAGTCACCCGTCCTTGTTTCACCGACTTCTTTCCTCGTTTTTGCCATTGTTTTAGTATTTATTATTTGCTCGGCAGTTTTTGCTTCCATTTCTTTGAATTCTACCGTTTTTTCTAATAAGTCTTTTAATATGACAATCAAATCCCGTATTTTTTCTTTGTATAACATCGCGGGTGTTTCGATAATATCTTGTATTTTGCTAACCGTCTGGGTGTTTTCATATCTGGTAAGATATATTCGAATTATTGAACGAAACATTATATAAAATTGACTTTCTAGAGTAATACTCAGTATTACGTTTTCGCGTTCTTTGTCCCCAGAAGTAACAGTATTTAATGTTTTGTCGGCATTTATATAGTTTGATCCAGAAACAGTTTCAATAGGAGAATTACCATCCACCGTTATAGTATCTTCCAACGTTTCCGGTTGTGATAACTGTATAAATTGGTTTGTCTCGGTTAAAATACCTACTACTAGCCCGTCCTCCACGACTTTTAATTTCGGTTCTACCAAAACTAACCCCGACGTATTTTGTTGGATATTACGTAATCGGTGGAGAGTTGTTTCATAGTTTTTATATATGTCGTCCTCTTCATCCGCAAATTTAACCGGGATTACGGGGGAATGTATTTTTGCAGAAGGATAAACAGGGATATAAACACCTTCTTCGGGTAGTGTATCGGGGTTCGTGACTCGAACCGTTCGATGTGTTACATACAATCCTATTATTTTACCTTGATAATTAGAAAGTTGAAGATGAATGTTATAATCACTCTTCTTTAAAATACGTTGTATTTGATCGGCTTCGTGGTTTCTTTTAAAACTGTATATTCTTGGGCGACTTGGTTGTGATCGGCAGTATTTCTTTGAAATCGTTTTTATTGTTTGTATTGTTTGTATAACCGGTTTAACAGGAGAGTTTTCAACAAACGTCTTTGTAACACGGATCATTTTATCCTTCTCTTCATACAAATAAATGGGCTCGTAGAATTCGTCCTGTTTAATTAAAATCATTGTTTCACGATGTGTAAAATCATATGATTTATTTGACATTGCCACCGTAGGACATATTATTTCTACATTATCTGTTAAATCGTCGTTTGGAATTTGTAATATTATAAGATTAATACCGTCTTTCACTAATCGGGGATTGTTGTCTGTTATTGCGTCCCAAAGAAATGTATGGTCAATCTCAATGTCCGGATCTTTCAAGTAGGAAAGAAACTCGCGATACGAAAGAATAACCGTTTTTATATATGACAATTTTGAAATTAGGTCATCGTGATTGTCGGCGATTTTTCCCTCTACAAAGTCGGCAATTTTCTTCTCAGTGAGGGTTGTAGTCTCTTTCTCATTAAATGTATTTCTCCATAAATGACTATTTTGAAAATGTGCGAAATCTTCTGGGGTTATTAAAGACGGGGTCGTGGACGCGAGTTTGGTTGGTTTTTCTTTAAAAACTGAAATTAAAGAACCATTATGGTAATTAACAAAGTCATCTATTTTTATTGTATCACATAGAATCTTTTTCATTTCTGCGATTGTAGGGGGCGTTTCAAGTTCCTGTTTATAAGAATATATTTCAGCAAAACAGGCAATAAACGATTGTTTATTGGAATTTTCTACGCCATACCGAACTAAACAAGGTGTATTGGGCTTTATATTTGCCGTATTTGAACGTATTACCAATTTTGATACATCCATTTGAAACATTTTTTGTATTGAAATTGGAAGAAAACCGAAACGGTGTTGTTGTATTGGGTAAGATAATGAATTGAAAATATAAAATACATCCCCTTTCTTAGCAGTAGGCGGAGGCGGAGGAATTGTCGTGGGAGGTGCGGTATTGTCGGCTGGGTTTGGTGTGTTTTGTGAACATTCTTCGCGTCTTTTACGCTGTTGTGGTTTATCCCAGCTTCCTTTAAAACAACAAGGAATACATTTTCCATCGGGGTGCGAATCTGTGGCTAAAAATCCAGGGATGTTATTTATATAGTTCCCTTTAGCATCCAAATGCTGTTTTGTTCCGGAATTGAATTCGTAAACATAAGATCCAGGTGGTATCTTACTCGCATCTTTGGGGATGATTCCTCCGCAAACACCGGATTTAACTTCTTCCTCTGTAATACTTGTATTTGTTCTTAAACACCAATAACGAGGACATATATACCAGTATTTCTCATCTCCAGTTCCGTATTTAACGGACTCGTTATATGAATTTGGATGATTTTTATCTATATCTGCCTTTTCTTCTTCTGTTAAAATAACCGGTTGACGTTTAAGATTCGATTCACACATACGCGAATATGTTTCGTATTTTCCATTCTTCTTTGAAAGAAAAAGAGTAGGTTCGCGAGACTGTAATCTTTCTAAAAAAGAAATCGGTTGTCCATCGAGATTTATATCTGTTAATTCACCCCCTACTCTTCGTTGTCTTTTTTTGTCGTCGTCGTCGTCTTCGTCTTCGTCGTCGTCTTCGTCTAATAATATTAAATCATCACTCGAAGAAGAGAGTGCTGAATTATTACCAGATTCTTTTTCAAATAAAACTATATCTTCCAAAGAATGTGGTTTTTGTTCAGTGCCGTAATCTTTGTTAGTTATATTTTCTTTAATTTTTAATATAGATTCTTTATTAGTAAATTGTTCCTCATCACTCTCATTCTCACTCTCACTCTCATTCTCACTCTCACTCTCACTCTCACTCTCACTCTCACTCTCACTCTCATTCTCACTCTCACTCGTCTCATCTATCGAACTATTACTTAATAATTCATCATCATCAACGTCTGTAAATTGTATCGCCGTAATTGGTTTTATAGTTGATTTTACTGCTTGTTCAATTACCTCTTGTCCGGCAAAAAAACCAGTCGCTTTCTTTAATTGAACCGCCCACCCTTTTTTTCCAAACAATTCATCTGGTTCTAACGTGGGGTTTAATGTTACTTGTAAAATACAATCTATATAAAGATGTATTATATCCAAATATTTTAAAGAATCTATTTCATCCACCGTTATTATTAATGTATTGTTGTATGAAACCTGTTTATTCAATTCAAATATTGTTGGAAATCCGGCACTGTCCCGTATATCGTTCAATTCATACTTGTGTTCTGTAATAAATTTCGTTAATCGTGTTTTTGCGTCTATTTCACTCATATTAAAATTTTCTTTCAAAACATTTAATATTACATCCGTGTCTTGTGTTTTTTTAAATAGTTCAGTAATTAATATTGTCTGTTCATCGTTTTCTTTAAAGTTATCCACACGTTTAAATCGTAATATAATACCTTTGGAAATGTCATCATTGAACCCACCTTTTACTCCCGTTGTATCTTTGTTTCCAATTATTGTAAATATTTCATTCAATCCATTTATTTCAGTTAAAGAAATATTCTTTGTTAATTTAATATATTCTATGTATTTTATATTTTTAATATTAATATTGTCATTTTCCAACCCACGAAATTCAAAGATGGAATAACCATATTGATTCAATAGTTTGTTTAGTTCAGTTAATACCGGTGTTAATGAAATACGGAATATTGTATTCCACTCTTTTATAGAGAAAGATGAACTCGGATGAGTGGAACGGATGCGAACCTCCCCCATATCTGACAATTCCATAAATATTTCGATTTTACTGCCACCGATCGAGGGATGCGGTATTGTTTCTTCTTGATCACTACCGATTAAACGCCGATAACTTTGAGTAGACGGCGATAATAAGATATAAAATGATATTGTTTTGGGAGTACTTAATTCTTTCGATATTTTGGCGATTTCGTGTTCTTTCACAAACGGTATTTTCTTACCATTCTTTGAAATTCTATTTGTATATAATCTCAATATTGATTCTTTTTTAAAACGTGGATTGAAAGAAATAAATGGTATAGTAACAGAAGCGTGTAAGTTTTTAAAAATGCTTTCTAAGGGTAGAGATTGTGTGCGTGAACCCGACGGCCACAACCGAAATGCGATTGATTGAATTCCTCGTGAAATATATGGTATTTTATAAACAACGGAAGTTGGTTCTGTCGAATCCGTATAGTTTGTTTTTTTATACAAATTATAAAAAGAATCTATCGTTCGCCATTTGTTCGGTATAGTTGAACCGTTTGCCGTTGTCTTGTTGTTGTTGTTGTTGGGGGTCGGTGTTTCGTCCGTGTTAATCAGTGGGAAATATAATTCGGTTATATACTCTTCATTTATTGCCGATTTTTTGAAAGAATAGTTTGTTACATCTTCGTAAAAACAACAATATATATTATTTCCAACTAAATATCCATAGTTTAATAATATCGTATCTTCATTGAATTTTAATACATTCTTTGACGTTTCTATTGAATAACGATCGGCACCAGTGTTAATAATAGTATATGGATTAGCAACAAATGTATAATCACGAGTGGATTGTTGAAAATAGAAACCGAGAGGGGTTGCGATTTCTTTCATTTCAACCCGTGTTTCACCGTTTGTAGTAAACGCCTTAATAAAGTCATCATACTCGTAAAAGTCTTTTACCCCTACCCCTATAGATTCAAATTGTTCGGGAGGAATCTGGAAATTAGATAGGATTTGTACAAAACATTCTTTGCTAATCGGTTTTTTATCGTTTTGTGTAATTGTTTGATATACTTCTACTAAATCGACGGTTTCGTTTAAAAGGGCAAATAAGTATAGATTGGATGGGTTTATATGAATTTCATATGTTATCTTTTGTTTAATGGTTTTGATTGTATCGTCTTGGTGAATTTTCAAAGAAGACCAAATAATAGGTATTGATTTTTTTTCAATGGTTTCGAGTTCGTCAGGCGTAAAGAAGGGTTTAATTTTGTTACTTAGAGAAAGATCGGGATCGATTTCATCCTCCTGGTTAAATATAATTATTTTATCTATATCGCCAGTTGAATTAAGTAAAAATGCTTTATATATGGGTTCAACAAATGGAAGTTGAAATGTTTGATTCATTGTTTAGTTTTATATTCTTATTTATTTATATATATCCAGGAAATCCAGGAAACCTACGGTTTCCCCGGACGCCCCATCCCTTTCCTGGAAACCTACGGTTTCCCCGGACGCCCCATCCCTTTCCTGGAAACCTACGGTTTCCCCTGGACGCCCCATCCCTTTCCTGGAAACCTACGGTTTCCCCTGGACGCCCTTTTTTTGGAGCGACCGAAGGGAGCGATATACAGATTCTTTGAAACTGTTTCTTTGAAAATTCAGTATTTATATTTACAAAACTCAAAGAATAATAATTGTATAAATCTGTATATCGCTCCCTTCGGTCGCTCCAAAGCCGTATTTTCAAAGAAACCTATAATTATTATTCTTTGATTTTTGTAAATATAAATACTGGATTTTCAAAGAAACCTATAATTATTATTCTTTGATTTTTGTAAATATAAATACTGGATTTTCAAAGAAACCTATAATTATTATTCTTTGATTTTTGTAAATATAAATACTGGATTTTCAAAGAAACAGTTTCAAAGAATCTCTATATCGCTCCCTTCGGTCGCTCCAAAAAAGGGCGTCAGGGGAAACAGTACGTTTCCTAGAATTATGGAAAAAGGGAAGGGGCGTCCGGGGAAACCTACGGTTTCCCGGAAAGGGATGGGGCGTCCGGGGAAACCGTAGGTTTCCCGGATTTCCCGGAGTGGAGTTCAAAATACGGGTTATCGTTTATTTTAGTGGAACAATATTCAGCAGGTTCTTCTTTATAATTAACTGGTTCATGGAGTCCAGACAGCTTTGCTTCCTCCAACAAAAACCGGAAATTTTCCCAGAACTCGCTCTTATGTCCAATACTCTTCGTCGCTATATGTGCCATTTCATGTAACGCAACAAACATTAATGTATGTTCGTCTATTAATTCGCTCTCGACATTGTCCTTTTTCACATTTAAACAAAAATACATATTCTTTTTATTTTCAGTATAAGCTGTATGTTTCGAATTGGGTAAGGTTTCTTTGATTGTATCCGGATTAAATCCCTCAATCAAACGCTTTATATTGTCCTTCTCGGGGTATTTTTCTTTTAAATATTCCACCAACTTCTTCGCTTTCTCAGTAACTTTTGCCAATAAATCAACTGCCTCTTTCTCACGCGTTCGTTCTCTAACACAAAATGTATTACCGTTTACATCCGATATAATACATTTCAGTTGAAAATCATTCCCTTTAAAATAAATATAAATAAACGCGACAACTATAGCAATAATAAATAAATAACCTAAAATATCAATTATAGAATTCATATATAATGTATTATTATTTACAGGAACCGTAGGTTCCCCGTACGCCCCTCCCTTTACATGAATTTTATAAAATCCTAATAATTAAAATTTTATAAAATGGTTAAAATAAAGGTTAACCACACATTTCAAGAATCTAAAAAAAGAAAAGGCTAAAAAGGGAAGGGGGCGTCCGGGGAAACCGTAGGTTTCCTGGATTTCCCGGAGTTAAACCTTAAAAGCTGTAAACAATACACCCATTTTCGAAAGATTATTTATAGTAATTACTTCTTCTGGATTCTGTAAGTTCGTATTTTCAAACCATATTTTTAAAATACAAAAATTCTTTTTTGGTGAAATTGTAATTCCATTTACATATTTCATATTTTCCCTGTTTTTCATCAAAGTTCCTCCACAAAACGCATATACCATTTGTCGCCATATATCAACTACAGTTTTATTATAAACCTTGTATGAAAAACACCCACCGTTCTTATTTCGTTGGTCTTCCCACAAGGGCGAGATTCCCGCCTTCATTAAAAATAACATACAATATTTAATTATATTGTTTGAAATGTTTTCATTCAAAGAAATGATTTCATCGATCGTAGATACCGACTTTATTACTTTATAACTAGACAAATCCCAATTCTTGTCGTTTGGTAAATGATAATATAGGTTGAATCTTCCAATAAATGGTGGCAACAAACGTGAAGATTTTATTGTATCCCCCTGATCGGGTTTTATAATCGTTATTGTAGTTTCGGTCATGAATGACTTTATTACAAATAACTATTATATATTACAAGATTTATTTTTTATACATTTACAGGAACCTACGGTTCCCCGTACGCCCCTCCCTTTTCCCGGGATTTCAAAGGATTCTATAGAGTTATTATTCTTTGATTTTAAAGAAATATATTTTAAAGATTCTGTATATCGCTCCCTTCGGTCGCTCCGGGGACGGGATTTCAAAGGATTCTATAGAGTTATTATTCTTTGAATTTGTAAATATAATTCTTTGATTTTAAAGAAATATATTTTAAAGATTCTGTATATCGCTCCCTTCGGTCGCTCCGGAAAAAGGGAAGGGGCGTCCGGGGAAACCGTAGGTTTCCCGGATTCTATAGAGTTATTATTCTTTGATTTTAAAGAAATATATTTTAAAGATTCTGTATATCGCTCCCTTCGGTCGCTCCGGAAAAAGGGAAGGGGCGTCCGGGGAAACCGTAGGTTTCCCGGATTTTATAATTATTCTCCTCTAATGTAATACAATCCAATGAAGATATTTCAAAATAACGAAACTCCCCATCTATAATATTTAATTTATACTTCATATCAAAAATACAATCTGTCCAATTACCATACTTAGTCCTTAAATACCAATATATAAATAAAAAATTCAATATATCACTGTTTACCGCGAATTTAAACGGAGATAAATCTATTATCAATGGCGTTTTCAAAGACGGATGAACATATTCAATCGTCATAAATTTTACATTACTAATAGTATTGTTCTTTGGAAATAACAAATCACGTGAATTACATTGATAAATTAATTTTGTAAAATAGTATTCACTGTTCTTTAATATAAATAAATTATATTTCAAACAGGGATCAGATAAATGACTATACTTCCTTTTTACAAATTCTATTGTTTTTTTTGCCTCTGTCGTTTCTATTATAGATAATTTATAGTCCAATGGATCAATAACATCCTTCCTAAATTCACTCAAGTTTTCAAAGATAATCCAATTTTTACTAGACTGAAAACAGAAAAATCCATATATATTACTAATTAAACGATCAATTGGATTTCTCGAATTATTAACAGGTATATACTTCCGGTAAATAGCAATTGTATTACACCATCTTTTACTAACCGGTTCTTCTGGAATTTGATATACAATCTTTTTTATTTGATTGTATATTTTAATGTAAACACTTATAAATGTCTTTAAATACACGTTTTTACTCATCCAACATTGGAAATTATTCTGTATAGCAAACCAACAATAAAGAAGTTTGTATATCATTTGGACGTAAGGTCTATGTATGTGTGGTATTATATCTGTTTATTTTTTATATATTTATACAAACAACCATCCAAAGAAAACAATGTCCATCTTCTTTAAAACACCGCTTAGTTTGGATGTATTATACGGACTATTAGACCAAATATGCCTCTATAAAGACGACCGTTATGTAATCGACACAACTTCTTTCAATAAAATGGTATATATGGGATTATACGAACCCTTTATTGAAAAGATAAAGGAGAATTATTACCCACAAAAAATGGCAAAACTGAATAAACAACCTACATATTACAATTTCATTATTTTAATAAAACAAATTTGTAATTATCACGGACTCGCTATAACTTTGACTAAAACATACATAAAATCAGTAAAACATAATGTATATCACGTCGAGTTTCGCAAATAATAAATCTTTAATCGCTCGTTCCAATATTGTTTTATATAAGTTAGTATATTTTATTTCTCTATGACTCAAATTACCTATGTAACTTCCTATATGAAAATATATAATACTCTTTTTTATAATCGCGACGATACCTATTTTTTATCCAAATTTGATGAAATAGTAACAACCGGAATTCGTGTCTGTGTTTATACAGACAATATTACACTTTTCAAAGATTACGATCGGGAATATGTAAAAGTCTTTGAAACGAGACTCACTGATACGTGGGTTTATCAAACTGTTGAGCAAAATGGAGGGTGTATGGAGTTGGATTATGGCAAAGAAGAGGGTAAACTTTCACTTCCTCATACACGCACGACCAAAAAGGACATCGCCAACTATATGGTACTTATGAATTCCAAAATCGATTTTATTAAAGACGCAATCGAGAAAAACCCGTTCGATACCTCCCATTACGCCTGGATCGATTTTGGAATTACTTATATTTTTAAGAATTTGGCGGAATGTCAAAAAATACTACGATTGTATAACTCGCTCCAGCTAGAGCCCAAATTTCTTTGTATTCCCGGATGTTTAGGAAAAATCCCGATTTCCGATATTGACGCATATATCAATCGTATAAATTGGCGATTCTGTGGCGGGTTTTTCATCGGCGATAAAGAGTCAATACAGCAGTTTCATACCCTCCATCGCGATTTTTTTCCACGTTTTTTAAAAGAACATAAGACACTCGTATGGGAAGTGAATTTCTGGGCGTGGTTAGAATCCATTGTATCCGATTGGAACCCTACGTGGTACCAGGCAGACCATAATGATAGTATTATTAATATTCCAACCAAATTTTACGCGGTTTCTTTGAAAACAGCTTGTTGTGGGGTGGGGGGCGAAGAGCAGGAGGGATATAAAACATTTACCTATGATTACCCGGAGATAGACGGATTTATTCCTTCCTCGGCATCGCATTTTTCCGTGCTTGATCAGAAAACCGGAGACAGAAAACATTTCCTAAATACACGATATGTAAATTATACAATTATTACTGATGGGTGGTATAGGTTCTCTCATCCAGAGAAAAAAATAATATCACGTAATATGGTTTCTATATTGGATTCGGAGACGATGGTTCCAACTTGTTACATGGAGGTCAATGAAGATGAGACGGGGATTGAACGCAAAACGGGGGGATGGATAGAAGGTATGGAAGATATACGATTATTTCAGCGAAAGAATGAACCACCGGTAGATGGAGTAACAACGCTCGAATTTATAGCAACGAGTGTTAATTATTCTAATAATAACAATAATCGTATGATTATAGGAAACTATGAAATTGATGAGAATGATAGACAATGTTCTTTGAAAAAATGTCGGGTATTGTCCAGTCCATATGAGAATGCTGGATGTGAAAAAAACTGGATACCGGTTGGGGAAGAGGGGAATTTTATTTACAAATGGTCGCCTTTAGAAATTATTTCTTTAGCGAACGGTATGGGAGATCGACCAGGCTGGACAAAGACAACCGCGAATCAAACGGAGGCACCAATATGTAAAAAATTCAGGGGGTCGACTGTCTTTGTAGATTCGATGGAGGGGGGCGACGAGTTTTTAGGAATAGTTCATTTTACAGAAGGCGAGGGGGGTGACAAATGTTATTTTCATTGTTTTGTGGCAATTAATAAAAAAACAATGAAACCAGAGCGATATTCACAACCATTTTATTTTGAAAATAAAGGAATAGAATATTGTATAGGGTTTTATATTCGGCATATGGAGTTAACACGAGAGAGTGGTGGTGTTTGTGAAAATGGTAATAAGGATGAAGGGGGAGGGAAACACGACGGGGAGTATTTGAATAAACAGGCTACGAATAATTTGGGGGTATTAAAGTATTATTTTTGGATTTCACAGATGGATAGAGATCCGTTAATGATAGTAACGGATATTCCAGATATTCGATGGTTAAAATTCGAGTAATATTTTCTAATAATTATAATAATAGAATGGCAGCTACATCAACTACATCAACCGATACAAAATTAGAAGGAGAATTAAAATTATTAAATGATACTATACAATCATTAACTGATAATGTAGCGGAATATAATACTAATAAAGAATCAATTGGTAAAATTGAGAATGACCTCTCACAAAATTCCAGCAGTTTACAAAAAATAAATGATGAAATAAATGATTTAATTACGTCAAACCCCACTCAGGATCTACATGATCTACAAGATGAAAAAAAAAAGTTAGAAGATGAAAAAAATAAGTTAGAAGATGAAAAAAATAAGTTAGAATCACAAATACAGGCTCTAGAAAAAACACTAGGGGGATTAGAACAAACAATACACGGTTTAGAAAAAGAAGTTTTTAAAAATATAGCAATAACGCTTTCAAGTATAACAAATATAAGAAAATTTTTTGCAGAATTATCAAAAATAAATCAAAGATTCCCAACAATAAAAATCGATAAATATATATATATTGAACAAAACGATAGCAACCATTATTTTTATGTTATTACAGAGTTAAATACAACCAATGACTCAACCAAAGAGTCTATAAAATATACTAGAACTGATGTTACTAAAACCGAGTTAACACTAACTCCATCCCTTACCAATATTAATGTGGATAATTCTTTAACACTTACACCCACAACGCTTGATGAATTCAATCAGTCAACCCTAGCTAATAAATCTATTACTCCTAATAAAGTGCAACGTGATGAATATGTATTTTTTCTTAATAATATTCATAGTATGTCCATAAAACCTCAAGCTTATTATAATTTAACACGGTTATATAATACCGAATATAATGATGTTTATGTATTAATTGAAACATATACTTTATACTGTATTATTAGATTAAAATTTACAGATAAGAATAATAGAGAGCCTATTGTAATTAACAAAATATTAATATATGAAAAAATTCCAAATAATGTAATAGATCCAACAGATACAACTATTGGAGATATGGTGAGTTTTAATACATTATATGAACACACCATCTCTAGCCCAACCAAAGGTGGTGGTAATATTTCTATTAATAAACCATCCAAAAAATTTACACAAAAAATTCATAAAAAAAAAAAGAATTAACAATTAAACCCGTGGATTTCAGGGTTAATGATTTTATTATTTTAATCGATATATATAATATACTACACCATAAATTGTGTTAAATATTTTAAAATATGTAAAATATTTGATGTTTGTAAAAATGTCGAAAACGTTAAAGGGTTAAATAGAAGAAAAACATAACCTTTTTTATTTTTTGTTACTTTATAAAATAAAGAATGATTTAGATATTTAATCATTAATTTTTGAGTAATATTTTCTAATAATTATAATAATAGAATGATTAGACCTAGAAAAATAGTAAAAGCATGGGAGGAGAATACCATCCATAAAGATAACCAAAGACCAGCAACAACATCATCAGCAACAACAAGATCATCAATATCACCACCACGATCATCATCAGCATCAGGTTTTAATGAATCTCAACTTAAAACTATTGATGATGTTATTGAATATAATAACGGGGAAGTGTCAGCCAAGGTGGGCGCAGACGGAGAAGATACATCACTATCATCAATAAAATCAGTATCAAGTTATAGTGATGATGCGTCTAGTATTGATGGTGATAGTGACGGTGAAGTTGATAGTAATAAACCAAAATTATCATCAACTTCAGAATCAGTAAGGCCTCATACTGATAGTTATGATGATGGTGATAGTGATGATTCGGGTGATGTTTTTAATGCTGATGTGAATAATGCTCTTGATGATAGTACTAATACTATTACAACTAATGAAATAAATAGTATAAAAATTAAATATAACCAATTTGTTATTGATATTAACAATTTTAATAATGAAAATTGTCTTAATAATTTAATAAATTATTTAAACCCTAATCCAGATAATAGTATATTATCAATTAATAATATAGATATATTATCTAATAGTAATGATACATTTACGTATTATAGTAATTTAAAGTTTGATGGTAGCGATATTAGTTGTAACGTTACTAATCCAACCAATCTATCTGTTATATTAAAAATAAATGGTCATACGTTTAATAATAATAATTTTAATAGAGATGAAACTGTTGCTAAATTACTCAATAATAATAATACTATTGAATCACAAAATATTGTAATTTATAAAAAAACAATTACTGATTTTATAAAAAATATTGGTACACCAGATGAACTTTATATATTAATTAATAATACCATTACGATTCATATTAAAACGATTGTAGTATACACGATTTTTAAAGTTAAAGTAAACAAACAAACAATAAATAGGATGTTTCGTTTAAACCCAACCACAAATTTAGCTAGTATTGAAGTTATGGAATTAAACGTATATAGATTAGCTAATGGTGGATCTATAGATATAGAAAATCCAGTATTTGAATATTCCAAATAAACAACGACGGGCGGTAACAATTCTACACTTTTAACTTACAATAGTAGTAAAAAAAACGTACCAAATAAATGTCCAAATATCCTATAATAATCCTTTGTTATTTTCAACGCTTTACATAATCCAAATATTTTACATTATATAAAATATTTGAAACAATTTATCGTATATAATTCCGCGATCTTTTATAATATAGTTAATACCAACACCAACACCAACACCAACAACATAATATCAAAGAATCTGTGAATATAGTTGTATAAACAATTATATATATGTTTATTAAATGAACTTTAAAGAAGCCTTAGAAATATTAAATGTCGAAAATAATAACACCGACGACCCACCCGCTTTATTAAAAACAGTGAAACATCAATACCACAAATTGGCATTATTGTTTCATCCCGATAAAAACAATACCCCTCACGCAACCGAACAATTCCGAAAAATAAATGAGGCATACGAATATATAAAATCGCATACAAGCCCCGAATTAGAGAATAACTCCGTCGACGACACCCCCCAAATGCCACCGCCGTTTTCCCCCAAAGAATACAAGCAATATATATATCATTTTTTAACAACAATTTACGAAAAGTCCCCCAAAGGACAACAACAAACTTTCGCCAATTTACTTTCAAATCTCGCCGACTCTTGCGAAAAGACTGTAATCCCTATTTTACAAAAATATCGTTCGAATCAAGTTCTTTTATTTAATGTCTACCAAGTAATTGTAAAATATAAAGATATATTTAATGTATCATTGGACGTATTAACTAAAATAGAAGAGTTTATAAAAACCAATCTCGATGTACCGGCTACTGAAGACGAGACTCACCCAGTTAACGTTGTCTTAAAACCGCGATTTAAAGATTTAATGGAAGGCAATGTGTTTTATTCACGCAGATATAACATATATATCCCTCTTTGGGCATTAAATACCGAATTATGTTATGATGTTGGGGATGGTAGAAATGACGATCGATTACAGGAAATAGTCTTTAGTTGTATGTTTGATACTTCGGCTATTTTAACGTCGAAATCTCCTGAAATACAGTCTATACGTTTGGACGAAACCGCAAATGATGTATGTTTGTCAGTGTTATTCAATGTGGAAGATTTAATTAATCATGAAGTGGTGTTTTTAGAAATTGACGGGGTTAATGTACCACTCGATGTTGACCGAATTAAAATAAAAAAAAATCAAGTAATAACCTTGGTAGGTTGTGGAATACCAATATATAACCCAGATGATGTATTTAATATAGAAATCCGTGGAAATATAATTATTATGTTGGAATTGGTTGTATAAAAATAAAAAATGTTTTTATTTTTTATTTTTTGATTTTGTTAAATACAAAGGCAGACAGAAAGACACTAACTTACACAAATACCATATTTATATTTTACTTGTTACTTGTCGCGACAACTCTCTTAATGACTTTTTTCTTTGGAACGTCTGATACAGGGGCAACCACAGGAGCGAGTGTTTCTTCCACAACAGCCGTAGTAGGTGAAGGTGCTACGATTGTTTTTTTAATAACTTTTCTAACGGGAGCAGGAGGAGCAACTTCTTGAGGTGGTGGTGGTAGTAGTATAGGTAATGTTTCAACCAGTGTTTCCTCAACAGTATCATTAACGGATGTAACGTTTTCATCAACCTCGTCATCTGTATCGTCTGCTTCAGTGGAAGATACAGAATTGTTGGTTGGGGGGGGTGGAGGAGATGTTACCTTTGTAAAACTTACAACTACTGGATTAATGGGTTGATCAACAACTGGTAAATCTGTTACAGCACGTTTTTGAAGGGCTGGTTCTGTTGGTGGGGGAAGACTGATTAAACATCTTCCTGTAATACTAACTATTTCTTTTGGTTTAATCGCACACTGTACCAACTTCCAAGTCACACCCCATCCCTTTCCACCAATCCAAATTCCGCTACTTTGTAAAACACACGCTACTTTGCTTAATTTGGTAATAATATTATCGGGTGTTTCACCAGAGTTTTCATTTGGGAAAATGAGTTCGCCATTCGAGTTGTATATTTCAATTTTCCACACTCCATCGTAATTAGGAACTTTCGCACGAAAGGATGGGGGTTTAGAATAATCGACCTTGTGAGTATCTTTATTTTTACTATATTTGAGAACTGGAAAGAATGTATGCTTACAAATCTCGCGACTCATTGACTCGCCCCACCAAGTTTCCGACATTTTAACCGCATCATCTAAAATTTGGTTTTCGAAATCTTTTAGTTTTTGAAGGAAAAGATCTGTTTCTGACGTGCGTTCATCTTCGTTGGGGAATTGTAACGCAATATTAAACTTTCCATCACTGTCGCCATTCGCATCGGTAAAATCGTTACATCCCCAAGTCATGATCCAGGGAGTGGAAATAGTAAGACTTCTATTTGTTTGTTTGCTGATAATAGCAATGGATTTTGAACCACTCTTAGTTACATAAGGTTTCATATATTTAATTGCGGAAGTATCCCAATCATTAGGAGTCAAAACAACTGGCTTTGTGGTAGATGATTGAGAAGACATTTTAATTTGCGGTTGATTAGTTTGAATTAAGCGATTGTAAATGTGGTTATTGATTTGATAGTATATTATACTTCTATTCTTTATACTGTTTAGGGACAATCAATTTTCTGTCAACGAGGTTAAAGAAATCCGGGAAACCTACGGTTTCCCCGGACGCCCCTTCCCTTCCAGGAAACCTACGGTTTCCCCGGACGCCCCTTCCCTTCCAGGAAACCTACGGTTTCCCCGGACGCCCTTCCCTTCCAGGAAACCTACGGTTTCCCCGGACACCCTTCCCTTCCAGGAAACCTACGGTTTCCCCGGACACCCCTTCCCTTTTCTTTTCCAGGAAACCTACGGTTTCCCCGGACGCCCCTTCCCTTTTCTTTTTATATTTTTAATTGTTAGTTCTTTGAAAACCAATGATTTATATTTACAAATTCAAAGAAGAATAATAGTATAGAAATTATTCTTTTCCAGGAAACAAATGTATTGTGGGATAGACATTGCCTTACTGCGAACATTTTTATCATAAAAAAACACCAAGTCTTTGGTTTTCAAAGAACCCATTTTAAGAATTCTATATAGTTATTATTATTCTTTGAATTTTGTAAATATAAATTAGTGGGTTTTAAAGAAACCAACATTTTAAGGATCTGTATATCGCTCCCTTCGGTCGCTCCGGGGACGGACTTTTACGGATTCTATACAATTATTATTCTTTGAATTTTGTAAATATAAATTAGTGGGTTTTAAAGAAACCAACATTTTAAGGATCTGTATATCGCTCCCTTCGGTCGCTCCGGGGACGGACTTTTACGGATTCTATACAATTATT